>Ga0207853_1000002_pt1 | contig 221197 bp, 207 predicted proteins | sample LuqExpMetagenom6_FD_187764 | JGI IMG/M metagenome (GOLD analysis project Ga0207853, IMG submission 187764) | Tropical forest soil microbial communities from Luquillo Experimental Forest, Puerto Rico - Sample 6 (SPAdes) | ecosystem: Environmental > Terrestrial > Soil > Tropical forest ...
CGGCTTCCGCGCCTTCACTCGCATGGGAAGTAGCCGCATAATAATCCGAAGCCGTTTTTGCCCGCCGGTGATTTGAGTAGAATTCGTTACGGAGAATGACAAAAAGCCAAGCCTTGAGATTCGTACCGAGCTGAAATTTGTCGCGTGCCTGCCAAGCCTTTGCCAGAGTCTCTTGTGCCAGATCGTCTGCAAGATCGCGTTGTCCGCACAAGGAGCGCGCAAAGGCACGCAAAATCGGGATCATCTCGATCAGGCCGTCACGAAAGGCATTGGAATCCGTCGGCGCTGGCGCTTTGGGTTTCTCAAGCGGCTGACTCATCGTGGTTTCCCGCTTTCGTCCATTTTTTTTAATAACGCCACGAATTCGTCCGGTACTGGCTCTGCCGCAACGGTATCAAAGAACTTTCGCAGGCCCCGTGTGATGGCTTTCTGCTGCGCTTTGTATTTGCGAGAGTTTTCCTTCAGGTCATTCTCATATAAATCGCCTGGCGGATGCTCCACGGAATCGGGTTTGCGCTGCTGTTGTTTGCTGTCCATCACTGCCCTCTGGCCGCAGGAAAATGGCAAAACTTCCGTAACGGCCTGGACATAGACGGCTGGCACGGAGCATCGCCCGTCTCAATAACAGTGATAGCGCTTTTTTGTTCCTCGCTTGGAACAGAGTTTTTTGACACGAGTTTTCTCACCGGCGGTGTTCGTCCGATGTAGTGTGCGGCGGACCTATTTTTTGCGGGAAGGGACATTGTTATGACCATGACCGATACTTTGGGCCCCCACTTGCCTTTTCTGCGCCGTCATTCGCGAGCGCTCACGGGATCACAGGCAATGGGTGACAGTTATGTTCGAGTTCTGCTGGAATCCTTGCTTGACGGAAACATGGTGCTTCCGGAGGGTGTTCCTGCGCGATTGGCACTGTATCGCTTATTTCACGAGCTCTGGTCTTCGAGCGTCCATCCTCCGGCCGCGGAAGCGGGAGCACTCTATTCCTCAGTGGAACAGCGCCTGCAAGCTGTGCAGCCGGAGAATCGGGAAGCCCTGCTGCTGACGGCCGTGGAGGATTTTTCTATCAGGGAAACCGCCTCCATTCTCAATATCTCGGAAGCGGAGGTGCAGGAATCGATCGCGGCGGCATTGCAGTCAATCGATCAGAATTTGCAGTCGCGTGTGCTCATCATCGAAGATGAAGCGATCATCGCGCTCGATCTCGAAAATCTCGTCAATGAGCTCGGTCATCGCGTGGTGGGTATTGCAACGACGCGCGATGATGCGGTGCAGGTGGCGCGGCAGCGCCAGCCAGAATTGATCCTGACGGACATCAAGCTAGCAGATGGCAGTTCTGGTGTGGATGCTGCGATGGCCATCGTGAAGGATTTGGATGTGCCGGTGGTTTTCATCACGGCCTATCCGGAATTTCTGCTCACTGGGCAACGGCCGGAGCCGATTTATCTCGTCACCAAGCCGTTCTCCCGCGACACCGTCCGGGCTACCATCGGACAGGCTCTATTCTTCCATCGCCCCCGTATGGCCGCATAGGGCGGACATCTCGCGCGTGGCTTGGCGGCCGGGCTTCCGCCGGTCACTTTGGGGCTTCACAACAGGTACAAATTGAGCCTAAGTGCGGCCATGCGCAGTGTTATTGCTCGCGTGTCGCCGGCGCTGGCGGCCGTCATCCTGGTTTTTGCGGCCGCGACAGGAGCGGACCCGCAAGGCTACACGCTTTCCAATCCCAATACCGGTGATGATGAGCTGGATTCCGCGCTGCGCGCATCGTCTCTTCTCATCAGTCTGCGCACCAATACGCCAGCGCCACCCTTTGCGCTGATCGACCGGGCGCGCGGCGATTACGGCCGTTTCCAGACTGTTCTGGAAAGCTTCGGCTATTATAAGGGGAGTGTCTCGATCACCATTGCGGGGCATGACATCAGCGACAAGGCGCTGCCTGACCTGTTGGAGAAGGTACCTCAAGGCGAAACGGTTGAGGTCAAATCCATCGTCGAGCGCGGCATGCAATACACTCTTCGCAATGTGACATTCGCAGGGAATATCCCTCCCCATTTCGATCCCGCTTCTCTGGTTGGTGTAGGTGCCGGTGATCCCGCTGTTGCCGTTGATGTTCTGGCGGGGCAGGGGGCCCTGCTGTCTGCTTTGCAGGAACGCGGCTATGCCTTTGCCAAGGTCGATGCGCCGGCGGCCTTTGCAGACGATACTGCCAATGTGCTCGATGTCTCCTATCAGATTGAATCTGGTTCACAGGTGAAAGTCGGGGCTATTTCTTTTCAGGGGCTCAAAGGCGTTCATGAAAGCTTTGTCCGGGACAGCCTGACTGTTCATACGGGAGACCTCTACAAGCCTAGCGCTATTGAAGCGGCGCGGCTGAAACTGGTCAGTTTGGGTGTGTTTTCTGGGGTATCAGTCCGCGCGGCTGATCAGGCCGGCAGCGATGGTGCAGTGCCGCTTATCTTCGATGTTCAGGAGCGGCCACGCCATGCCGTGGCGTTGTCGGGAGCCTATTCGACCGATCTTGGCGTCAGCCTCTCGGCAGATTGGTCGCATCGCAATCTTCTCGGCAATGGCGAGCAGCTCAACCTTTCGGCCTCCGGCATTGGTCTTGGCGGCACGGCGACGCAAGGGCTCGGCTATAATCTCAAAGCCCAGTTCATAAAGCCGCAATTTCTACGGGATGATCAGGAATTCGAGGCCGATCTCGGCGGCATCAAGCAGCATCTGGATGCCTATGCGCAAACCGCTGAAACCTTTGGGGTGTTTGTCCGCAAGAACTTCTCAAAACTTTGGAACGGCACCGCTGGTCTGACGCTGACGCATGATCTGGTGTCCCAGGAGAACACCGAGCGGACCTACGGTCTGCTCGCTTTGCCGGTTACAGCGACCTATGATTCCACGGCACTCAAGGATCCTTTGGCTGATCCGGTCAAAGGTGGACGGGCCTCTATTTCCATTACGCCGACCGTGGCCTTGAGCAAAAAAATCGTGCCTTTTGCCGTGTTGCAGGCTTCCGGTTCTATATATTTCGACATTTCAGGAAATGGCCATTCGGTCATAGCCACCCGGGCCCTTATCGGGTCTATCCAAGGCGGCTCCACCTTTGATCTGCCGCCCGATCAGCGCCTTTATGCGGGAGGTGGCGGTACCGTGCGCGGCTTCCGTTACCAGTCCATCGGGCCGCATTTTGCTGATAGCAATCCTACGGGAGCCGCCTCGATCGATGCCGTCTCGCTGGAATTTCGCCAGCGGTTATGGAGCAATTATGGTTTCGCGGCGTTCGTGGATGCAGGACAGGCAAGTGCCGACAGCGTACCTTTTAACGGCAGCGTCCAAGTAGGCGCAGGCATCGGTGCGCGCTATTATACTTCGATCGGGGCAATCCGGGCGGATATCGCTGTGCCCGTCACCCGGGTCCCGAACGGAGACAGGTTCGAGATCTACATCAGCATCGGCCAGGCTTTTTAATGCATCTGTGGTGGAATTCCTGGGGCAGGCGCGTGGCGGTCATCGCCGGAGTGCTTTTCTCCGGGGTGATGCTTTTTCTGCTTTTCTGCTTCTACACGCCGCCGGGCCATGCGGTCGTTGCTTCGCTGGTGGAATCCCTTTCCGGTGGCCGGGTGGCCATTCGCGGGCTATCCGGTGCATTGCCCAATCATCTCCAGGCGCGGCATTTGGAACTCCGGGATGCGCAAGGCACTTGGCTCGTCGCGGACGGTGTGCAGTTGGATTGGCATCTGTTGCCGGCCATAAGCGGGCATATAAAGGTGGAGCGGCTCCGGGCTGATCACGTCACAGTTCTGCGCCGTCAAATCCCGGCTGCCACCGCAACGCCTTCAACCGCGACCGTGGATATCAACGATCTCGCCATCGGCCGGATTGAGTTGAAACCGGCAGTTCTGGGGCGCCCCGGCGTGCTGACGGCGAGCGGCTCCTTGAATTATGTCTCCCGGCATGATGTGGCGGCAAATCTGACCATCCAGCGTCTCGATGGGGACGGGCATTATGGCGTCTATGCCGCAATCACCCACGACATTGTGCAAGGTTGGATCACGGTTTCGGAAAGCGGCGCTGGGCTGGCCGGTGATGTCATCGGGATGCCGGATTTGGGGCCAGTAAGCCTCGAATTGCGCGCCGGGGCAACGGGCAACACAAATACCTTACGTTTCAAGTTTGTCGCCGATCTTCTGGATGTGTTTGGCGGCGGTACCTTCAATTTGGCTGCGGAACAAGCGGATATCGACTTTTCGGCTGTTGCCCCGGAAATGCATCCCAACAAGCAGTTGTCTTGGTCAACCATTTCCGCCAAAGGTCATTTCCATGGTTCTTTCTCGGCACCTGATATCAGTGCCGATTTTCGTATTGCTGGCTTGGTTTCCAACGGGACGCGCATCGCCATGCTGACGGCCTTGGTGCAGGGGGCTGGCGGCAAAGCGTATTTGCAGGCAGTGGCGAACGGGCTGACCATGCCTGACGAAAAGACCGGGGTGTTTGCCAATGCGCCTCTGCAGCTCACCGCCGACGCCGATTTGCAGGCGCCGTCGCGTCCGGTGCGTTTTATCGTCCATCATCCGCTGTTGCAGATGTCGGGAAACAGCACCATCCATACACCTCTGGAAGGGCAGGTGAAGCTCAGTTTGCCGTCGCTTGCAGGGATCACGCCTTTGACCGGTATCAAGCTGAATGGCAATGCCGTTCTGACGTTGGCCTTCAAACGGGTTGCTGCCGATACCAACCTCAATGCCCAAGGCACGATTGTGGCGCAAGGTGATAGCCGCGCCGCAAAGTTGTTGGGCACCACCAAGTTTGATGCCGCAGGCAAGCTTGGGGCCGCTGGCGATATCGCGTTACGGGCCACCTTAAAGGGGAGCGCCTTGAAAGCCGAGATCGCGGGATCACAGCAAGACGGACGGCAGTCTTTCACCGGTGAAGGAACGCTCAGCGATTTGTCCCGTGTGGCGCCAACCCTGGGCGGCACGCTTTCGCTGCGCGGCAGCCTGATCGGGCCGCAAAATGATGGCAAGCTCACCGTCACGGGAACCGCGGCGGCTGCGCCCAGAGGCATGGCGCGCCAAAACGTGGCGATATCCGCAGAAGCCAGCGGCCTGCCCAAGCTGAAAGCTGCAAATGTTCAGCTTTCCGGGCGGTTCAGCGGTGCGCCGGTCGATCTCAATGCGGATATCACCCGGTCTGGTGCCGGCACGCTGAATATCGCGCTAAAGCGGGCGTCATGGCGCAGCCTGCGAGCCCAAGCCGACCTCACGATAGCGGGCGGCAATCCGCAAGGCAGTGTACGCCTCGACGTCGGCAGGCTTGCCGATTTTTCGCCACTGGTGGGGGCGCCGCTTTCCGGCAGCTTGAATGCCCATACGGATTTTCAACCTGCAAACGCTATCGTCCATGCGACCGCTCTGAACATCGCCTCAGGTGAAACCCAGATAGGCCGTGTTGAGGTCAATGGCACGGTAGCAAGCCCGTTCACCAACCCTGTTCTGGCACTGACAATCAATGTTCCCCAGCTGGCGACTTCACAGGTGTCCGGCTCGGCCTCGGTAAGGCTAAGTGGTCGGCCGCAAGCCTTGAGCGCCCATCTCAACACCGCACTGACCACCACAGACGGTCAAAGCTTCACCGTGGCGATGGAGACGCTCGCCGATACCGCAGCCAGGCATGTCACGATCCCGCACTTCCAAGGTGTCTGGCGGGATCAGACCGTGACACTCGCAGCGCCAGCCTCTATCGATTATGCCAACGGGCTGAAATTTGCTGCGACCTTTGTCGAAGGCAAAGCGGTCCAGGTTTCGCTCGACGGGGCTGTACCGGCCAATCCGCGTCAGCCCATGAACGTGCACGCCACGGGAACAGCTGATCTTGCGGTCATTGGGTCGGGATTAGCGTCTGTGGGACAGTCGATTCGCGGCAAGATCGCTGTCGATGTCACGGTAACAGGCTCTGCCGCAAAACCGATTGTTTCCGGTCGAGGAACCCTGACAGGCGGACAGATCCGGGATTTTACGCGCGGCCTTACGTTGACCAATGTGGAAGCAGAGGCGGATGCACAAGGCACGGCCATTCGCCTCACCAAATTCACCGCTTCCGCAGGGCCCGGTACGATCACCGGAAGCGGTACGGTGGATGTTTCGGCTCCTGGCATGCCTGTAGATATGAGTTTCAAGGCATCCAACGCGCGCCCGGTCACCAGTGATCTCCTCACCGCCAACATGGACGCAGACTTGAGCCTCAAAGGGCATTTGTCGGACGGCATGACGCTGCAGGGCCAAGTGAATGTCCGGCAGGGCAATATCAATATTCCCGAGAAATTCCCGGCTGATGTTGCGACGCTCAATGTCCACCGTTCGCACACCGCCCCGCCGCCTCCACCGGCTACAACCCGCATTGCACTCGATCTCACGGTCAGTTCGCCTGGCCAGATCTTCGTTCGCGGCCGCGGCCTTGAGGCGGAATTCGAAGGCGACCTCAAGATCAATGGTACGACCGGCGCTCCCCAAGTCTCCGGTGCTCTCGATATGCGCCGTGGCACTTTGAGCTTGGCCGGTGCCAATCTGGTATTCCAGTCTGGCAAGATCAGCTTCAACGGCCAGGCATTGCGCCAGCGGCTTGATCCCAGCCTTGATCTGGTTGCGCAAAGCCAGGCCAATGGAATCACGGCGACGCTTAAGATCACCGGTACGGCGTCCCAGCCCAGAATCGAGCTTTCGAGCAGTCCCCAGTTGCCGCAGGATGAAGTTCTCGCGCAATTGCTCTTTCAGCAGAGCGCGAAATCGTTGTCGGCGATGCAGCTCGCCAGCGTGGCCCAAGCGGCAGCCACGCTCAGCGGCGGAGGCGGCGGGTTTGACCCGGTCGGGACCATGCGCAAGAGCTTGGGTCTCGACAGGCTCGCTGTCGGGTCTAGCGAGGATTCCAGCAGCGGTTCTAGCTCAACCACGATCGAAGCGGGGAAGTATGTGTTGCGGAATGTCTATATCGGCGCCAAGCAAGACCTTTCGGGAGGCACGCGAGCTTTGGTGCAAGTCGATATCACCAAACATTTAAAAGCGCAGGTACAGGTCAACACCGGGCCGCGCGCGGCGGCCACCACGTCGACGCCTTTGCAGGACAATGGCGACAGCATTGGCTTATCGTATCAGTTCGAGTATTGACGCGACGATGTTTCGGGGCCTGCGGAAAGCATGACTAAACCGGCTGTTTTGTTCGTTTGTCTGGGGAATATCTGCCGTTCGCCTTTGGCTGAAGCCGCATTTCGTCAAGAGGCTGCGCGCGTCGGTCTGGACGCTGAGGTGGATTCCGCAGGTGTCGGTGGCTGGCATGCCGGTGAACCGCCGGATCGCCGGGCCCAGGCCGTGGCTCGCCGCCATGGTGTTGATATTTCCGGTTACCGCGCCCGTAAGGTCACCCAAGATGATTTTTGCCGCTTCACCCATGTGATCGCGCTGGATCATGAAAATCTTGCGGCTTTGAAGGCTTTGCGCCCGCAAGACGCCACCGCTGAACTCAGCCTGCTCTTGGATCATGTGAAGGGCCGCGAAGGGCTCGCGGTGGATGATCCGTGGTATGGCCCGGTTTCGGGGTTCGAGATAACATGGTCGGAGGTGACCGAAGGCGCCAAAGGTCTGGCAGCGAAGTTGTTGAAGAAGACGTGAGGGATCTGGGACAACGCGGAGCGGCACTTCTGGGCGGAGAGCTGCTGCATGTGGAGCCGCTTGGCGGTGGTTCGCTATCGCGGTTGGTCCGGATTGTTCTCGCGGATGGCCGCCAAGCCATCGTCAAAACTGGTTCATCGCCGCAATCGGAAGCACGCATGCTGGGGGCGATCCGCGCAGCAGGGGCTCCGGCGCCAGAGGTCTATGCTCTCAATGCCGAGTTTCTGGTTCTTGAAATTCAGCCCAACAATGATGGCGTAGCGTCAGCGTGGTTTGATCTGGGGGCCGTGTTGCGCCGCCTGCATGACAACCTGGGAATACGCTATGGCTGGACCGAGGATTACGCCTTTGGGCCGGTCCAGATCGTCAATCGCTGGTCCGATGATTGGCCGCAGTTCTGGGCAGAGCACCGCTTGCTGAATAACGCGCGTTATGTCGGCACGAGTTTGGTGCGGCGTCTGGAAGCATTATGTGATGATCTGCCGAACCGTCTGCCGCAATCTCCAAAGCCGTCCTTGCTGCATGGGGATTTGTGGGGCGGTAATGTGCTTGTGGAGAGCGGCCGGGTCAGCGGTTTGATCGATCCGGCCTGCTATTACGGTCATAGTGAAGTTGACATCGCCATGCTGATGATGTTCGACAGCCCTGGGTCGGCTTTCTTTTCGGCTTACGGAAAATTAGAGGCCGGCCACAAGGAGCGGCTTGATATCTACCGCCTGTGGCCGGCCTTGGTACATCTTCGTTTGTTCGGTGGCGGCTATCGCCCCTTGCTGGAACGGCTGCTCACCGGACTGGGTGTTTAAAGCGACAGCTGGAACCGCAGCGCAATTGTGCTCAGCTTCTGTCCGCCATTAAGGGCCGGGAGGGAAGGCGTGCCCGCCGTCGTGACGGTTGCTGGTGTTTGCAGACGCGAGACGTCGATGTACTGGTAGTCCGCAGCGATTTTGACATTGGCATTCGGATACCAGTTGACGCCTAAGGTCAAGATCTTTTGATCGCCGCCGCGGACCGTATTGTAATAGGTGTAGGTGCGGGCTGCGCTGGTCCAATTGGTCACGACATTGGCGGCATCGTTGGTGTGGCTGTTGAGATTCAGATCGCTGTAGCGGGCAGCCAATTCGAAAGCACCCCAAGTTCCGTCTTTGAGCGAGAAGGGCTTTGCCAGTTTCGGCGCCGCGAACGATGCTGTCGCCGCGCTGTAGCTGCGGCTCTCGCCGGTCAGGATCCATGTGCCTTGCACATACCAGCTGCTGAAGCTGTTGTTCGCTGGCGTCACCGGTGTAGCGGTGTAAGTATTCGCGGCGGAATAGACGTTATAGGCGATCGGCGAACGGTGAACGGAGAAACCGTAATAGCCGGCTTGGCCGTAGAAGTTCTCGTAATTTCCTGCGGTTTCCAGACCCCAGCTTGAGACGTGGCTGGCGGAAAGGGCGCCGGTGGTGACCAGCTGTGTACCGTTCGAATCCACGGAAAATTCCGGCAGATCGGCGAAGGTATAAGTACCTTTTGCGGTCGCGCCAGGAGTGGTGGCAAGCGAAGTGGCTCCGTTGGGCACGAGATGGGGAAGGTTGAAGACGGTCAACCCGTTCACCCCCACGATCCAATGATAGTTGTCGCTCGCCAGCGGCATATAAGAGAAGCGCGCCGCCACCGCGGTTTGTTCATCGTAATTGGGAGTGGCTGTCGTGCCAGCGGCGCCATAGGCCTTGGCACCATCACTGATCTTGTTGCCGGTCAGTGAAAGGGCGCCGAAAAGGCGTTCACCGGTATAAAGGATGCTGATCCCATCCCGGCCCTCCGCTCCAGCGATATTGCGCTGCAGGTTTGATGGCGAGTTGCGCTCAAAGAAGATGAGATCGCCTGACGTGGTCGAATCTTCGATGTTGATCGGAGCCGGATAGGCGCCTGCTCGGAACGACCACGGCGCCAACCCATCATATTGCAGGTAAGCATAAAGAATCTTGCCGGGCGTTTCGGTCGTGGCGCCGCCGAAATCATAGAGGAAGTAGTAGCTCCAATCGCCGAACACCTTGCCCTGCAAGCCAAGGAATACGCGGCGCAGGTTGCTGCCGCTGGAAAGATCTGGGCCATAGGCCAAGGGCAGGCTCGTCGCCGACTTCTCTTGCATGTAATAGCCGGTGTCGACTTGCAGCAGCGCGCGGATGGCCGCGGTGAAATTGCCGTCGGCCGACGAAACAGACAAGCGGCCGTTGGTGACACTCGCTTTGCCAGCTGTGGATTGCTGCTTCTTGAATTCGGTCAGCTGCGAGCGGGTTTCCGCTTGCTGCTTTTGAGTGGCTTCGTCTTGCGCCTTCGCGGCTTCCTGCTGCTTGGCCGTGTCGGCCTTGAGATCTTGGAGCTGCTTGGAAAGCGCTTGGATCTGGTCTTCCAAGGCATGGAGACGGGCGTCTGGTGTCGCGGCCAGAGCCGAGCTGGATGCGCCTGCGAGCAGTGCGGCGGTAAAGATGGTCGTGATGGTTTTCATGGCTGTTCCTACCTGCGAGGCTGCTAACGCGGGGGAGCAACGGCTCGCAGCGCGCGCCATAAAGCTAGGAACTTGGAGTTAAGTAGGGTTTTAATTCAAACCGTAATGCCAGTTTGCCGCATAGGTATTTTTGGCAGAAAATCCGTCCGCCTCCGGAGGATTGATGCCGTTTTGAGCGGCATTCCGTGCGCGGACAGATCGCCATTGGGCTTCTCGGATTTACTAGTGCTGAAAGTTTAATCGCTTGGAATTGCGACAAAATTTCTCTGCGTTCAGGGCTTGTTTACACGGAATGTAAATCCGCTGCGGCCATAGTCCCGCCCAAGGGATTGAAAACGCACAGTCCGTAAAAATACCAGTGCCTGACGCTGGTCGGTGGTGCCTGTCCGTGAGTTCTCAGCGGGGAAATATGAAAAACGATTTTCTGGGGCTTCCTGATTTCGACATCGAGCGCCGGCTTCGATATGCCGGTATCGCCAGTGGAACGGGGCGCAGCTTGCGGATGTTCTGGCCGGTTGCACGGCTGGCGCTGCCCGGTATCTTGAACGATTTCTATCGCCATGTGGGCACGGAAGCGCAGTTGGCAAAGCTGGTTTCCGGGCAGCATGAGCGGTTGAAAAAGGCACAGGCGGCGCACTGGGAGCGGCTTTTTTCTGGAAGATTTGACCGGTCCTATGTTGAAGGCGTTTATCGCGTTGGTCTGGCGCACCAGAAGATCGGTCTGGATCCAAGCTGGTATATCGCTGGCTATCAGTTCGTCCTCAATCGGCTGGTTCGGGTGGCGATCTTCACCTGGTTCTGGAATCCCTATGCGTTGTGGCGCTCGCTAGCGGCTCTGAACAAGGCTGTTTTGCTCGATATGGATCTTGCGATTTTTGCCTATCAAAATGCCATTGAGACGGAAAACCGGCGGCAGGAAGAAGCGATTATTGCCAGCGTCGGCGTGGGTCTGAATGCTTTGGCCGATGGCAATCTGACCCATCGGGTCACCACCGAACTTAACGGACCGCTCGCCAGGCTGAAGGACGATTTCAATACGGCCCTTCCCAAGCTGCAGCAGATGCTGACGGCGGTGATTGGCAGCATCGATCAGATCTCGCTCGGGGCTAGTGAGATCGAACGGGATTCGGACGATCTGTCCCATCGCACGGAAAGCCAGGCGGCTAGCCTTGAGCAAACGGCTGCCTCCTTTGAGGAAATATCCGCGACTTTGAAAGCAACGGCCCAGAATGCCAGCAAGGCGAGTGCCGTGGTTGCGAAGACCAGATCGGCCGCCCAAGAAAGCGGGAAGGTCGTCGAGGCAACGATTTCAGCCATGGCGGAGATCGAACAATCCTCCAAGCGGATCACCGATATCATCGGTGTGATTGATGAAATTGCCTTCCAGACCAATCTGCTGGCGCTCAACGCTGGGGTCGAAGCCGCGCGTGCCGGTGAGGCGGGGCGAGGCTTTGCTGTCGTCGCAAGCGAGGTGCGGGGGCTCGCCCAGCGTTCGAGCCAGGCGGCGAAGGAGATAAAATCTCTGATTTCCGCGTCCAGCGCTCATGTCGGTTCGGGCGTTAAATTCGTCGGCCAATCCGGCGAAGCGCTGAAGGAGATCGTCACGGAAATCGTGGAAATCAGCGCACTGGTCGCCGAGATTGCCGAGGCCACGAAACAACAATCCATCGGCGTAGAGGAGGTCAACGCCGCTCTCGGCCAGATGGATCGGGTTACGCAGCAGAACGCGGCCATGGTCGAGAAGAGTACGGCTGCGTCCCGTAGCCTGGCTGCCGAGGCCGGGCGGCTGGCAGAGCTGGTAGCGAATTTTAGCCTAGGCGTGGCGGCGGGGCAGATGCGCCGCGAAACCATCAAGGAACGTCCGGTGACGGCATCGCGGACCCGGACGGCAACCCGCGGGAGTCTCGCTCTGGCGAAAGAGCCGGAGGCAACGGCCAGCTGGAGTGAGTTCTAGATTTGTCCTGCCGAATGTCGATTTGCCGAATATCGAAAAGCGAGCTTGGTATTGACAATCGCCATACCGCCATTGGCGGGTGTTTGCGCACGCCGTTGGTTGAATCGAACACACATATCAACTGTTTAAGTACAAATACGGAGCCCGGGCTTTTAGCTCTGGCTCATATCGCAAAGTCCTGCGGCAGGACTTCCGGAAAATGCAGGAAATACTGGAGTATTCCGCTGCGTGTTAGGAGTTTGGTAACTCCTTCAGCCACGGTTCGCGTTGACAATGAGCCCCGCAAAAAGGGCACCTTTTTCCGCTTTTGGCCCTCAACACACACAGCCATTAACAGCTTGGTATCAGAAATAGCGCAGTCTGAACAAAACTCGACAAAACCCGGCAAGCCGGAAGGCATCCGGGAAGGTGGAAGGATTGACGTTGTGCAAGGGGGCAGACGCTTGCATCTCCAAAGTGGTGGGTGTGGTGGATTTCCTTGCGGCGATGTCGCTTGCATTTCTGCAGGTCGTCTTACCCTTCATCGAGAAACTGTGGCGATTGCGCGCAAGCGTCCAGCGCGCTCAATCGTGTTGAGTAAAATTTTGACGATTACGAGAGAGGATGGGCGATGGTTGAATCAGGGGTTAAAATGGGCGAACGCGTGACATTACCCCCCGTCGCGGATCTGACGGAAGCCGGACCGTTGAAGGAGCGTCTGCTGCAGGCGCTCGCTGCGGGAACGAGCGTGACCGTGGATGCTTCCGCGGTTCAACGGGTGTCCTCTCCTTGTCTGCAGGTGCTTGTTGCGGGCACACAGTCTTTTGCGAAGGCTGGCGGCACGTCGCTGACGATCGCTGATCCTTCGGAAGCATTTCGCGAGGCCGTTTCGGTCCTCGGGTTAACGGACGCACTAGAGTTGGACAAATAACATGGGCAAGACGATCCTCACCGTCGACGATTCGCGCACGATGCGCGATATGCTGCGGCTAGCGTTAAGCAACGCGGGACACACCGTTATCCAAGCCGATGATGGTGTGCATGGCGTCGAAGTCCTGGAGAACGCTGGTGTGGTCGATGTCATTATCACGGACATCAACATGCCGCGCATGGACGGATACGGTTTCATCGAGCATGTGCGCCGTGGTTCGGCAAACAAGATGACACCAATCCTTGTACTGACGACTGAAAGTGAACCGGCCAAGAAGGCGCGCGCCCGCGATGCAGGTGCCACCGGCTGGATTGTAAAGCCATTCGACCCGGAAAAACTACTCGCCGCAATTCGCCGGGTTTCGCCATAGGACGCTTGCCATGGATCCGATGGAAGCCATTAAACAGACCTATTTCCAGGAGTGCGATGAGCTGCTTCTGGCAATGGAAGAAGGCCTCATCGCCATGGAGAACGGCGAAGCCGACTCCGAGACGATCAATGCCGTCTTCCGCGCCGTACACTCGATCAAGGGGGGCGGCGGTGCTTTCGGTTTCGACATTCTTGTCGGATTCGCACATATTTTTGAGACGGTCCTCGACCTTATCCGCTCCAACCAACTCGATGCGACCTCGGATATCGTGAAAGTTCTTCTGCGCGCAGGAGACAAGCTGTCGGATCATGTCACTGCCGCGCGCGATGGTCACGGCGAAGTACAGGACGCGGAAGTCAAGGCAGAACTTGCCACCCTGGCTGGCGAAGACGGTGAAACGAGTGGCGAGGCTGCGCCGGCTGAGTTCGAGGGGCTGGCATTCGCGCCCATCCTCATCGATATCGGAGATGAGGCGCCCGCGGCTCCCTTCATTGAACTTGATGAGCCGGCTTGGCACATCCGGTTTACGCCGCATGCCGGTCTTTATGCCAAAGCGAACGAACCTTATCTTCTGGTCCGGGAACTCAGCTCGCTGGGGCCGATCGAGGTAACGGTCGATCTTTCCAACCTGCCGGAACTGGTGTCCATAGAGCCGGATCAGGCTTATTTCGCCTGGGATGTCACGCTGCGTGACTGCAATGACCGCGACAAGATCGAGGAAGTCTTCGAGTTCGTGTCCGGTGATTGCGATCTCGAAATCTCCGAGGTGATTCCGGAGCCTGCCGTCGAAGAACTGGCTCCCATCGCAATGCCGGAAGAAGCTGCGGCTCCCGCGCAGGCGACTGCCGCACCGGAACCTGCCGCTGCTGCCGAGAAAAAGCCCGCTGCTGCCGCGCCGACGGCGGTCGAGGTGATCAAGCAAACGATCCGCGTCGATCTGGATAAGGTCGATCGCCTTGTCAATCTGGTCGGCGAACTCGTGATCACACAGGCGATGCTGAGCCAGCGCATCCTGGAGAACAGCGGCGCTCAGACGAATATTGGGGCAGGCCTTGGCGAGCTTGAGCATCTCCTGCGGGAGCTGCAGGAAGCGGTGATGGCAATCCGTACCCAGCCGGTGAAGTCGGTGTTCCAGCGTATGCCGCGTCTGGTGCGCGAAACCGCTGCCCAGACTGGCAAGGAAGCGCGCCTGGAAATAGAGGGTGAGACCACCGAAGTCGATAAGACGGTGATCGAGCGTCTCGGTGAGCCTCTAACGCATATGATCCGTAATGCGATCGACCATGGGCTGGAGACCCCGGACGAGCGCGTCGCCTCGGGCAAGCCCGCGGAAGGGACCGTCAAGCTGTCAGCGGAACACCGTGGTGGGCGCATCATCATCGAAGTTGCCGATGATGGACGCGGCATCAATCGCACCAAAGTGCGCCAGAAGGCTGTCGAACGCGGTCTGATTTCTTCGAACTCGAATCTTTCGGATGAAGAGATCGATAATCTCATTTTCCTTCCCGGATTTTCCACTGCCAGCCAGGTTTCCAACATTTCCGGTCGTGGCGTTGGCCTGGATGTGGTGCGCCGGAATATCATCGATCTTGGCGGCCGTATCACCATTAGTTCCGTCCATGGCAAGGGCTCGAAGTTCAGCCTGACTTTGCCGCTGACCTTGGCGGTGCTGGACGGCATGATCGTGGCTGTGGGCGACCAGACCTTTGTGCTGCCGCTCTCGCACATCATCGAGAGCCTGCTGCCGAAGCCCTCAGACGTGAAGGCCTTTGGCTCCAATGGCATGCTGCTCAATGTGCGCGGCGTTTATGTGCCACTGGTGAGTGTCGGCCGTCTTCTCAATGTTCGAGGACCGTCTAGCGATCTGAGCAGCAGCGTGGTCATTCTGGTGGAAAGCGAAGGAGTCGGGCGCATGGCGCTCGCGGTGGACGCGATCGTGGGTCAGCGCCAAGTCGTGATCAAGAGCTTCGAATCCAACATTGGTCATATCGATGGTATCGCCGCGGCGACCATCCTGGGTGATGGGCGTGTGGCCCTCATTCTCGACATTGATGGCCTGGTAGCAGGCTGCCGGGAAGGCGTGGCCAGGAATATCGAATATCAACAGGCAGCAGGAGCGTAAACATGAGCAACAACGATATGGATACGGGGCAAGAGCGCCGGCAGTACATTACGTTTCTTGCCACAGGACAGGAGTTTGCCGCCGATATCATGACCATTCGCGAGATCCGCGGCTGGACTGACACCACGGCTCTTCCGCATGTGCCGGACTATGTGCGCGGCGTGATCAATCTGCGCGGCATGGTTCTGCCGGTGATCGATCTGAAGGCCCGCTTGGGTCTGGGGCTTACCGAGGCCACCGCCAAGCACGTCATCATCGTCGTCAATTCCGGCGATCGGACGATCGGGCTTTTGGTCGATGCAGTCTCCGACATTCTCACGGTCTCCCGCAATGAAATCCAGTCTGTTCCGGATGTCATGCGCGAGAGCCAGAACGATTATGTCGAGGGTATCGCCGTTCTCGATGGCCGGATGGTGACGCTGCTTGGCATGGCCAAGTTGACGTCGTCCTTCGGCGGCATCGACAACATCGTTGACCACGCAGCCTGACGGAGTAGTCCCTTGGCGACCGGCACAAATCCTCGCGACTTGGCCGTTCCAGACGGCGAGTTTCCGTTCACCTGGCATGATTTCCGCCAGATAGCCGAACTCGTCCATTCGGAGGTGGGCATTGTGTTGACCGAAAGCAAGGTCAACTTGGTCTACTCGCGCCTTGCCAAGCGGTTGCGTACTATCGGCTTGCGGACGTTCCGCGAATACTGCGCGCTCGTTCAAGGTACTGACGGTGTTGATGAACGTCAGGCGATGATCGCCGCGATGACGACCAACGTTACGAGGTTCTTCCGCGAGAGCCACCATTTCGACTATTTGCGCACGCAGGTTCTGCCTGGCCTGTTGGATGCTGCGCAAAGAGGCGGGAAGGTGCGGATCTGGTCCGCCGGCTGTTCGTCTGGCGAGGAAGCCTATTCGATTGCGCTCACCATCCTGGGACTGGATCCCAATGCGGCCGAGCGGGATATCCTCATCCTGGCGACGGATATCGATCCAGAGATGCTGCGTCGGGGCAGCACCGGAATCTATCCGGTACATCAGATGGGGGACATCCCTCAGGAATTGCGCCGCAAGTGGTTTAAGGTCGTGCAGGGTGGCGGTGGTGCAGAGCTCGAAGTCGGCGCTGAGATGCACGAGCTTGTGCGGTTTCGTGAGCTGAACCTGTTGCGCGATTGGCCCATGAAGGGGCGATTCGACATCATTTTCTGCAGAAATGTCATGATTTATTTCGATGATGAGACTCAAAATACGGTCTGGGGGCGTTTCGCCAACATTCTCCGTCCAGGTGGCACGCTGTGCATCGGGCATTCCGAACGCATTGTCCTGGGGGGCCATCCTTATGATCTGGTCGGTCAGACCATCTACCGCCGGCATGGAGCAAGATGATGAAACGCGTGCGCGTCCTTATTGTTGATGACTCCGCGACGATCCGGCGGCTGCTGACGGCCGTATTATCTCGAGATGAAAATATCGAGGTTGTCGGTGGGGCGCCGGATGCTGCTGCAGCGCGGCAGATGATCAAGGATCTCAATCCCGACGTCATTACCCTTGATGTCGAGATGCCCAATATGAATGGGCTGGAGTTCCTCGAAAAAATCATGCGCCTTCGGCCTATGCCGGTCGTCATGGTGTCGACGCTGACCCAGCGCGGTGCCGAAGTGACCGTCTCTGCGCTTGAGATCGGTGCGGTGGATTATTTCGCCAAGCCGACGGAGAACGTCGCTGCACATATGGAAGAATGCGCTAGAGAGCTCTGCGAGAAGGTGCGTACGGCGGCGACGGCGCGGGTCCATCCCTATGTCCGCAGAGAGCCCGCCGTGGTTGCGGAGAAGGAAAATTTCGATCCGGGCAACATGGTGGTTGCCATCGGTTCATCGACCGGCGGTGTTGAGGCATTAATCGAGGTGCTGTCGCACTTCCCGAAGAACTGCCCGGCGACGGTCATCACCCAGCATATGCCGCCGCATTTCACCACCAGTTTTGCCGATCGGTTGGACCGGTTGTGCCAGCCGAAGGTCACGGAGGCACGCGATGGAGCCGCGCTGGCTCCGGGCCAGATTTATCTCGCTCCGGGTGGTGAGGCCCATTTGGAGATTAACGGCAAGGGCGTTTTGCGTTGCCGCTTGAACCGGGCCGCGGCCGTCAACGGGCATCGGCCATCCGTCGATGTTCTGTTCAATTCCGTTGCCAAGACGGCCGGCGCAAACGCGATTGGTGTCATCCTGACGGGGATGGGGCGTGATGGTGCCGATGGGCTCTTGGCCATGCGCCGGGCCGGTGCCGCAACTGTGGGCCAGGACGAGGCCTCTTCCGTGGTCTATGGCATGCCCCGGGTAGCCATGGAAATCGGAGCCGTCGAAAAGCAGTTTTCTTTGCATCAGATCGGGCAAGAAGTGCTCAACCTCTGCGAAGCTCGTGTTCAGAAAGCAGGTCGCCATGCCGTCAGCATCTAAAATCAAGGCAGTCGTGGTCGATGACCAGCTCACGATGCGCACATTGGTGCGGTCTTGCCTGCAGCAGATTGGGCTCACGGATATCCGCGAATTCCCGAAGGCACCGGAAGCTCTGGCGGCTCTGAAGGTGCAGCCGGCGCATATCATTTTCTCCGATTTCAACATGCCGGAAATGGATGGTCTCGAATTCCTGCGTTCGGTCAGGGCGGATCCGCAGATCAAGGGAACCGGCTTCATTCTGCTGACTGGCCGTGCCGATGCTGATCTTGTCAAGCGGGCTGCCCAGTTTGGTGCCAACAACTATCTTGTGAAGCCATTTACCGTGGCGGTTCTCAAGCAAAAACTTGAACAGATCTTTGGTGCTCTTTCGTGACAATCATCGCCAAAAGACCGGATAAAAACGACGAAAGGGCTCTGCGGAAATTCCGCAACCCTCGCGACGGTCTTTTGCATGTGCAACTGACCCTTGGGGATACTTACGTCTCCTCCAATCCTGATGAGGTTTTGACGACTATTCTCGGGTCCTGCATCGCCGCGTGCATCCGCGATCCGGTGACTGGCGTCGGCGGGATGAATCATTTTCTGTTGCCAGACGGCAATTCGGGTGATCGCGAAGCGCGCTGCTATGGCGTGAACGCGATGGAACTTCTGATCAACGATATCCTCAAGCATGGCGGAGATCGCCGCCGCCTGGAGGCCAAGTTGTTCGGCGGTGCCAACGTGGTTTCGGCGCTCACCGATGTGGGCTCGCGCAATTATGCCTTCGCACGCCAGTTCCTCAATGATGAAGGAATTCCGATTGTGGGCGGCGATGTCGGGGGCGATCTAGCACGCCGGATACAGTTCATGCCGGTTTCTGGACGGGCGCGCCAGGCGGTTGTCAAAGGTGCCGAGCCGAGACTGGTCGAGGAGGAGCTCACAGCCCTCCACAAGAAGACGCAGACGGCAGCAGCAGCGGACGTGGAGTTCTTCTGATGTCACACGGACCCGACAGCGTTTCCACCACCATGCGGCTTTTGAAGGCGGTAGCCGGAGAGCTGCGGGAATTGGCCCAGGATACGGCGCGTTTCGGGGAGACGCTTAGCGACACCGGGAAAATTGCCGGCAGCGATGCTTCGATAAGACTGCTTCAGAAGTTCGACCTCTTTTCACAAAGCTTGCAAGCACACGCTGTTCTGATCGATGCTCTCTCGGGCCGGATTAATGCGGGAACGATCGAGGCTCAGGAGCTCAACGAGCTCCTTCATCATGTACCGTTCTTCAGTGTGCGTGAACGCTTGCGGGCCATGGTGACGGGCGAGAAGAACGAGCACAAAGAAGACGATGCGTCCGAAGACTTCTTTCTCTTGAACGATTGATGCGCGCGGGGCGCTCTTGGTTGAGAAGCTGAACTTTTCCCAGATCGAGGCGCTGATCGTCGATGCCGATCAGTACTCGACTTCTATTCTGGGCCAGATTCTCCGAGGCTTCGGTCTTTCGCGGCATTCCGTATTGGAAACGGCGGAAGAGGCGCGCAGCCGCATCACCAGCGCCCATTTCGATCTCTTGATCTGCGATGCCATCCTGCCGGACACGCATGCGACAGACCTGATAAAATGGATTCGGCGGCAGCCCGGGCTCAATGTCAAATACATCCCGATCGTGGTGCTCACCGGTTACACGCAGTATTCAAATGTTGTGAACCTGCGCGATGCGGGCGCCAATATCGTCGTGCGTAAGCCGGTGTCGCCCAATGTCCTTTTCGACCATATCGCTTGGTCCGCGCGTACCGACCGTCCGTTTATCGAAACCGATACTTATATCGGACCGGACAGGCGCTTCAAGAATACGGGGCCGCCGGAGGGGGCGGGGCGCCGCAAAACGGATCTGACCTTGGATATTGGCGACGCATTGGAGCCGAATATGTCTCAAGATCAGATAGACAGCCTGTTGAAACCGACGAAAGTAGAAATCGAATGAGCGGATGTAAGATCATTCGCGTCAAGAACATCCTGGGCGAATTACTATCGATGCCGGGTGGGATCAGTCGCGAAGAAGCGGTACACGAAGCTCAGACACTTATTGAAGAGCTGCGCGAAGAATGTGAAAAGGCGGTCCCCGTCGAGATAACCCGGCTTGAGAGTTTGGTTACGGAGGCTGGCGAGAATATTTCGATGGAGCAGCTTTCCGAAATTCTCGATCAGGTCGATCCGCTGCTCACGCTCTCGGGAACATTCGGGTCCGAAACGCTTGATACGGTGGTAAAGAAATTTTGTGATCTGGCCTTCGGCATGCGGGAAAAGGGCATTACCACCACAGCACCGCTCAAGGTCCATTTGAGCGCCATGCGACTGGTCTATAAGACAAACCTGGGCGAAGAAGACGCTGCCGCTATTCTGTCCGAGTTGTCCCTAGTTCCCAGCCACTATGGCATTGTGCATCACGAAGCGGTGCCCCCCGAGCTTTGCGATGCGGTCCCTGGCTCCATTAAGCCATGAACAGCAGGGCCGGGTGCTCCAAAAGCGCTTTCAAGCGTTTGATGAAGCGGGCTGCCTCGGCGCCGTCCACCACGCGGTGGTCGTAGCACGACGATAGATTCATCATCTTCCGGATCGCGATCTGGCCGTCTCGTATGACCGGGCGGTCGATGATCGCATTGGGGCCGATGATCGCCACTTCAGGATAATTGATGATGGGTGTTGTGGCGAGGCCCCCCAGAGCGCCAAGGCTCGTAATGGTAATAGTCGATCCGCTAAGCTCTTCCCTTGCGGCTTTGCCGCTGCGAGCTTTTTCCGCCACCCCGGCTACGGCGTTTGCTGCTTCCCAGATATCGAGGCTTTCGGCATGCCGCACCACGGGCACCATCAAGCCGCCATCGGTTTGGGCCGCGATGCCGATATGGACGGCCTGATATCGTTTGACGATAGCCGCGTCATCATCGAAATGGGCGTTCATTTGGGGAAAATCGCGCAGCGCCAGTATCAATGCCCGCATCAGGAACGGCAGCGGTGTGAGTTTAGGAATTCCGGCTTGCCGCGTTTTGTTCAGGTAACCGCGCAAGCTTTCGAGTTCCGTCATGTCGATTTCATCGACATAGGCGAAATGGGGAATCCGCCGCTTTGCTTCCTGCATTTTCTCGGCAATCTTGCGGCGCAGGCCGATGAGCTTGATTTCTTCCACATCGTCACGCGGCGCCGCTTTTTGCCGGACGGGCGCTGTACCGCAATTGGCGAGGTGATCGTCGAGATCGCCATGGGTCACGCGCCCGCCAGGGCCTGAGCCGCGCACAGTGCTCAGCTCAATGCCGAGATCGGCCGCCCGCAGCCGCACGGCCGGTGCCGCCAGAGCCTTTTTCCCGCTGATAGGATGAGGCGCATCAGATTCGATCGTTGCAACGGAACGGTTGACCACTGGCGATGAGGCTTTCATGCAGGCTTCGCTGCTTTCGGAGGCGGTGTTTTCCAATTCGAATTCCACGAGAGGCGCGCCGACCATGGCCATTTCCCCCGGCTGCCCCTTGATGGCCACGACAGTCCCCGAAACAGGTGAGGTCATCTCCACGGTTGCCTTGTCGGTCATGATATCGACAAGAAGCTGGTCTTCGTGCACGCGATCGCCTACGGCCACATGCCAAGCCACGATCTCTGCTTCGGCCGTGCCTTCGCCCATATCGGGAAGTTTGAAGGTGAAGCGTTCCATGTTTTTCCAACCTCAGCTTTCCAACGCGCGGCGCAGGCCTTCCGCCACACGTCCCGGCCCCGGGAAGTAGTCCCATTCGAAGGCGTGCGGGTAAGGGGTGTCCCAGCCCGCCACGCGCTGTATCGGCGCTTCCAGATGATAGAAGCAATGCTCCTGTACCAAGGCGCATAATTCGGCGCCGTAGCCGCAAGTGAGCGTCGCCTCATGGGCCACGACGCAGCGGCCGGTCTTTTCCACCGAGCGGATGATGGCCTTGATGTCCACCGGGATGAGTGTTCGGAGGTCGATCACTTCGGCATCGATGCCGGCTTCTTCCGCAGCTGCAATGGCGACATGCACCATCGTGCCATAGGTCAGCACGGTCACGGCGGAGCCGGGACGGACAATCGCCGCTTCGCCCAGCGGTATGGCATAGCGGCCATCCGGGACCTCACTCAGCTTGTGCTTCGACCAGGGCTGTACGGGCTGATCGTGATGGCCGTCAAAAGGCCCATTATAAAGCCGCTTCGGCTCCAGGAAGATCACCGGATCATTGTCTTCAATGGCGCTGATCAAGAGCCCCTTGGCATCGCGTGGATTTGAAGGAATGACGGCCTTCAAGCCTGTGACATGCGTGAACAGGGCTTCCGGGCTCTGGCTATGCGTTTGGCCGCCGTAAATCCCACCGCCATAGGGTGTGCGGATGGTGATGGGAACATGGAAGTCGCCGCCCGAACGGTAGCGGATGCGAGCCGCTTCGGAGACGATCTGGTCATAAGCCGGGTAGATGTAGTCGGCGAATTGGATTTCTATCACCGGCCGCAATCCATACACGCCCATGCCGATGCCAGCGGCAACAAGGCCGGATTCGCCAATTGGTGTATCGAAGCAACGTGTCAGGCCGTGTTTCTTCTGCAGCCCTTCGGTGACGCGGAAAACGCCGCCGAAATAACCGACATCCTCGCCAAAAACCAGCACATTGGGATCTTCACCCAGCATGATATCGAGGGCCGAATTCAAGGCCTGGATCATGTTCATCGCTGGCATGAGCTAGACTCCAGCTTCTTTCATCTGCCCGGCGAGATGCCAAGGCACCTCTGCATACACATCTTCGAACATAGTTTTCATCGGGGGCCGTGAACCGCCTGCTAGCGTGCCGATGGCTTCCGCTTCGCGCTGCGTTTCGCGCACCAAGGTGGTAACCTCTTCGATAAGGGCCTGGTGCTGGCCTTCGGACCATATCCCGGCCTGGACCATATGCTGCTTTAGCCGTTCGATGGGATCGCCGAGCGGCCAAGCCCGCCATTCGTCGGAGGGACGATACCGGCTTGGATCGTCGCTGGTGGAATGGCCTTCGGCGCGGTAGGTGTAGAGTTCAACCAGAGTCGGGCCCTGATTGGCACGCGCCCGTTCCGCGGCCCATTGTTCGGCGGCATAGACAGCAAGGAAGTCGTTGCCATCGACGCGCAAGCCGGGCAGACCGTAGCCAATGGCGCGGGAAGCGAAAGTCGTTTCCTCGCCGCCGGCGATGCCTTGAAAACTCGAAATCGCCCATTGATTGTTGACGACATTGAGAATGACCGGTGCACGGTAGACCGCGGCGAAATTGAGGGCGTGATGAAAATCCCCTTCCGCCGTTGTGCCTTCGCCGATGAAACTCACCGCAATCCGGTCATCATTTTTGTAGGCTGAAGCCATGGCCCAGCCGACGGCTTGCGGGAATTGCGTACCCAGATTGCCCGAGACCGTGAAGAAATTATGGGCATTCGAGGAATACATCACTGGAAGCTGGCGGCCTTTTATCGGGTCGCGGGCGTTCGAAAAGCACTGGCACATCATGTCGATCAATGGGTAGGCGCGCGCGATCAGGAAGCCTTGCTGACGATAGGCTGGGAAGCACATATCCTCGGCGTGCAGCGCCTGCGCTGCCGCCACACTGACGGCTTCTTCCCCAGTGGACTTCACATAAAATGATATTTTCCCTTGCCGCTGTACGCGATACATGCGGTCGTCATAGGCACGGGTCAGCATCATACAGCGCAGGCCCTTTTTCAGGGCTTCGGGATCAAGCCGCGGATTCCAGGGACCAACCGCGCGCCCATCTTCATCCAAGACTCGGATCAGTCCATAAGCGAAGGAGGTAAGATCGCGCGCCTTGCTTTCGATGGAGGGACGCTCCATCGCACCAGCCGGAGGGATGAGGATGTTGCTGAAGTCGGGCTTGTCGCCAGGGCGATGCTTGGGTTGCGGAATGCGAAGGCTGAGAGGGCCTCTGTTACGCAAGTTACGGCTCCCGTTGATCTGAGCGAAATTCAATAGCACATCGCGAGAAGCCTACGATGGCGCTGTTGTATTTTGTCTGCTGCTGTCGTGAAGACTCTGGCAAGCGCAATTTTGTTTTAGAGCACATCAGAAGTGCATAACAAGCAAAGCAGTCTCACATTGTTTCCGTCGGGTAGGCTTATGCAAGGATTGCTCAGGACTCATCTGTTGCAATGGGAAGCCGGACTCGGAAACGGCGTTCCGCCGCCGCGACCCCACTTGGTTGTGCCCGTAGCGTGTAGACACCCAGCAGCGGCCGATAGTTTGAAAGACACCGTGATTTTCAAGAATATCGGAAATTATTAAGCACGAAAGATACTCAATTTCACCGGTACATTCTTGTTATACGTGTGTATGTGTCAAGGCGGGGAAACCAACGCTTAAACAGTTTGCTTCAAAACTCTTTCCCAAACCAAAACAGGCCCTTCGGCGTGGAAGAGAGCTTCAACTTTTCCGGGATATCGGCGCTGGTGATCGAACCCGACCGCTATTCGGCAGGCATTGTCGGGCAGATCCTGAGGGGCTTCGGCGTTTTCGAACTGATCGTCGTTACGACCGGCGAGGAAGCAAAGAAGCTGTTGGAAAGCGGCCGCTTTCATCTTCTCGTCACGGAAAGCCTGTTGCCCGACGTCAAATTGGCGGCCCTGATGAGATGGGTACGCCGGCATAGGAACAGCAATCTGCGCTTCATCTCGATCGTGGTTCTCACGGGATATACCCAGTACTCGTGGGTCACCTACGCGCGCGATGCCGGGGCCAATAGCGTGGTTCGCAAACCTGTTGCCCCAATCACATTGTTCGATCACATCTTGTGGTCGGCGAAGTTGAGGCGGCCCTTCATCGATGCCGATCATTATGCCGGTCCGTGCCGGCGTTTCCGTTCCGGCTCATCATTGCCAGGCCAAAGCCGCCGCGTGACAGATTCCCCTTCGATCGATTTTCCGTCGCCTCGTCCGGAGACCGCTCTCTAATGGCATCCCACTGCAAAATAACGCCCGTGCCCAATCGTCTTGGGAAGCTGCTGCGAAAGCCTGGCGGCATTGCGCGAGAACAAGCGCTGCAAGCGGCGACGGAAAATGTCGAAACTTTGCGCGAAGAATTTGTGGGGGCGATACCCGGAGAAATCGCGGCGCTTGAAGCCATTCTGGCGGCGGGCGGGCGGAAGATCACGGCGGAAAGTCTGGATGCCATGCTGCGCCGGGCTGATCAGCTATTGACGCTGTCTGGCACCTACGGTTTTGATCGGCTTGATACGGTGGTCAAACGTTTTTGCGATCTGGCGAGCGGGATGATCGACAAACACATTGAAGACTTGGCGCCCGTCAGCGTGCATTTGCGGGCTATGCGTCTGGTGTGTCCCGGCGCAGCTGAAGTTAGCGAAACCGAAGTCGATCATATACTTACCGGACTTGCCCAGGTTCACACCCATTATGGAATTACGCGCGGACAGGACACTCAGATGGACTGATTGGGTGCGTTGCGCGGCGTCACTCCATGATGTTGATGCGGCGCCGATTCCAGGAACTCTGCCACGAATGGGGTCTTCGGGGCGCGGCGGACATCGGCGGGCGTACCATATTGCTCGATACGGCCTGCATTCATCACCGCCACCAGATCGGCCAGCGCGAAGGCTTCTTCCTGGTCGTGCGTGACGAAGATCGTGGTGATGCCCATTTTCTCATGCAAGGCGCGCAGCCAGACGCGCAATTCCTTGCGCACTTTGGCATCCAGCGCACCGAAGGGCTCGTCTAGCAGCAGCATGCGCGGTTCGATGGCAAGCGCCCGGGCAAGGGCGACGCGCTGGCGCTGCCCGCCCGAAAGCTGATTGGGATAGCGTTTGCCGAGGCCTTCAAGCTGCACCAGCGCCAAGAGTTCTTCTACCCGGCGGGCGATTTCGGCTTTTGAAGGACGTTCGCGGCGCGGGCGGACTTCCAGCCCGAAAGCGATGTTCTTCTCCACCGTCATATGCTTGAACAGCGCATATTGCTGGAAGACGAAACCGGCACGGCGTTGGCGGGCCGGCACATCCAACCAGTTGAGATCGGCAAAGCGCACCGCGCCATTGTCGGGAAATTCGAGCCCGCCCAGAATCCGCAACAAGGTCGTCTTGCCCGAGCCGGAAGGGCCGAGCAGCGCCACGAAAGCCCCTTGCGGCGCCGTGAAGCTGACCCCGTTCAGGGCCGGAAACCGGTCGAACTGCTTGGCAACGGCATCAACTACCAAACTCATGGCATCACTCCATCAATGCCGGTGGGTGGCGGCGATCTCGTCCGCGAAACGCCACTCCAGCAGGGATTTGAAAATCAGGGTCACGATGGCGAGCAGCGCCAGCAGCGAAGCCACGGCGAAAGCGCCGACATATTGATAGTCGTTGTAGAGCACTTCGACATGCAGCGGCATGGTGTTGGTCATGCCGCGGATGTGACCGCTCACCACCGACACCGCACCGAATTCGCCCATGGCGCGCGCGTTGCACAACAGGATGCCGTAAAGCAGGCCCCATTTGATGTTGGGCAGGGTCACGCGCAAGAAGGTCTGAAAGCCCGAAGCACCAAGAGAGGTGGCCGCTTCTTCTTCGTCACGGCCTTGGTCCTGCATCAGCGGGATCAGCTCGCGCGCCACAAAAGGGAAGGTCACGAAAATGGTCGCCAGTACAATGCCGGGCAGGGCGAAGATGATTTTGACATTGGCATCGCGCAAGCTTTCGCCGAACCAGCCCTGCAGCCCGAAGATCAGGACATAGATCAGGCCTGACACCACCGGCGAAATCGAGAACGGCAGGTCGATCAGCGTGGTAAGGAACTGCTTGCCCTTGAAATCGAACTTGGCGATGGCCCAGCTCGCGGCAATCCCGAACACCGCATTGAGCGGCACCGCTATGGCGGCTGTCAGCAGCGTCAAACGGATGGCGGAAAGGGCATCGGGATCGTCAAACGCTTCCAAGGCTGCGGCCCAGCCTTTGGACAAGGCTTCAGCGAACACCGTCGCCAGCGGCAGCACCAGGAAGATGCCGATCACCGCCACAGCAATCACTGTGAACAGCAGGCGCAGGAAAACATGGTCCTGGGTGGGATACCGTCTTTTCATCGCCGGCCCCCGAACCAGTTTTGCAGGAGATTCAACGCCAGGATCACCAGGAAGGAAGCGAACAGCATGGTCACGCCGATCGCCGCCGCACCGGCAAAGTCATATTGTTCGAGCTTCATCACGATCAGCAATGGTGCGATTTCGGATAGCGCCGGGATATTGCCCGCAATGAAGATCACCGAGCCGTATTCGCCCACCGCGCGCGCGAAGGCGAGGGTGGTGCCGGTGAGTAGGGCCGGCATCAAGCTCGGCAAGACCACGCGGGTCAGGGTTTGAAACCTAGAGGCGCCAAGTGTGGCGGCGGCTTCTTCGGGATCGCGGCTGAGATCGGTCAGCACCGGCTGGATCGTCCGTACCACAAAAGGCAAGCCGATGAAGGTCAGCGCCACAAGTACGCCCAGCGGCGTATAGGCAACGCGGATACCCAAATGAGCGAGTGGTTCGCCCAGCCAGCCTTGGGTCGAATAGAGCGTCGACAAGGCAATGCCCGCCACCGCCGTCGGCAAGGCGAAGGGCAGGTCGATCAAGGCATCGAGCAGCCCTTTTCCCGGAAAGTTATAGCGCACCAGCACCCAGGCAACGATCGGTCCCGTGATGGCATTAAAAAACGCCGCCAGGGCTGCGCCGCCGAAGGAAAGCCGCAACGCCGCCAGCACGCGCGGATCGGTGATGGTGTGCCAAAATCCGCTGATCCCGTTTTCCCACGGCCGGATGATAAGGGCCGCAATCGGGATCAGCACGATCGCCGAGAGGTAGAACAGCGTGAACCCGAGCGACAGCCCAAAGCCGGGCAAGGCGCTCGGATTACGCCAGCGTGTGAAACCGATCGCGCTCATTGGCCCGGCTTATAGATCTGGTCGAAGACGCCACCGTCGGCAAAGTGCGCAGCTTGCGCCTTGGTCCAGCCGCCGAACACGTCATCGATGGTGTAGAGCGTGATGGCCGGGAAGTTCTTGGCATAAGCCTTGGCGACTTCCGGATCGCGCGGACGGTAGAAGTTCTTGGCTTCGATTTCCTGCGCCTGCTTGGTGTAGAGGAATTGCAGATAAGCCTCGGCGACGGCGCGGGTCTTGTGGCGGTCGACGTTCTTGTCCACCACGGCGACGGGCGGTTCGGCCAAGATCGAGACCTTGGGATAGACCACTTCGAACTTGTCCGGTCCGTATTCCTTCAGCGCCAGTTGGGCTTCGTTTTCCCAATCAAGCAGCACGTCGCCGATGCCACGCTGAACGAAGGTCGTGGTCGAGCCGCGCGCCCCGGTATCGAGCACCGGCACATGCTTATAAAGCTGGCGGACGAATTCCTTGGCCTTTTCCGGATTGCCGCCTTGTTGCTTCAAGGCATAGGTCCAAGCCGCGAGATAAGCCCAGCGCGCGCCGCCCGAGGTCTTCGGATTGGGTGTAATCACCTGGATGCCCGGTTTCACCAGATCGTTCCAATCCTTGATCTTCCAAGGATTGCCTTTGCGCACCAGGAACACGATGGTCGAAGTGTAAGGCGTGGAGTTTTCCTTCAGCCGTGCCTGCCAGTTCGGCGGCAACAGCTTCGCCTTGGTGGCGATGGCGTCGATGTCATAAGCGAGCGCCAGGGTCACCACATCGGCATCGAGTCCGTCGATCACCGCGCGCGCTTGGGCGCCGGAACCGCCGTGGCTCTGTTTGATGGTGACGGTATCGCCGGTCTTGGCTTTCCATTGCGCGGCAAAGGCGGCGTTGACGTCCTTGTAAAGCTCGCGCGTCGGATCGTAACTGACATTGAGCAGCGTGACATTTGCGGCGGGTGCCGCGGCCATTGTCGCGGCGGCCGTGAGTAGGGCTAATGCAAGTTTCTTCATACTATGTCTCCTGAAAGACAGCCGTCAGATCGAAAACTGGGCACGGAAAGCGATGGTCTGCAGCGATTGTCCGCCATTGGCGGAGGGCAAAACGGGTAAGCCGGAGGAAACGGTTACGGTGCTCGGTGCTTGCAAACGGTTGACGTCAATCCACTGGTAATCCAGCGCAAAGCGGATGGCGGTACTCGCATACCAGTTCAAGCCCGCCGTGAAGATCCGCTGATCGCCGCCGCGGACCGTATTATAGAAAGTATAAGTCTGTGTGGCAGATCCGGTCCAGTTGGTGATGAGCGCCGCAGAATCTTGCGCGTGGCTGTTGAGATTGAGATCGGAGAACCGCGCCGCCAATTCCCAGGCGCCCCAACCGCCATGGCCCACAGAGGTCGTCGGCTTGGGTGGCGAGAAGGCGCCGTTGGCGGCATTATACGTCCGTTCTTCACCCGTCAGCGTCCAGGCGGCTTGCACATACCAGCCGCTGAACGTGTTATTGCTGGGCTGTGCGATGGTGGTCGCTGACGCGGTGGCGCTGGAATAAGTCTTGTAAGCGACGGCCGCGCGATCGACTCCGAAGCTGTAATAGCCCGCCTGCGCATAGAGGCTGCTGATATTGCCGGCCGCTTCCACGCCCCATTGCGTCAGATGATTGGCGGGCAGCGACCCGGTTGAGGTCAAGCGGATGCCGTTGGAGTCGACGGTCAGTTCCGGCGGATCGGCCAGCGAGATTGACGACAGCGCTGTGGCACCCGGTGTGGTGCCCAGCACGGCCGTTCCGGCAGGCACCGCATCAGGCAGCTTGAAGATATGCGTGCCGTTCACGCCCACAAGCAGGTGTGTGTCGAGATCGGAATAGGCGAGATAGGAGAGACGGCCCACGACGGCTTGTTGTTCATCGAACACCGCCGAATCCTGCACCTTGCCGCCGGTATAAGAGAGCGCGCCGAAAACCTTCTCGCCGGCGTAGAGCACCGTCAGGGCATCGCGTCCGTCACCACCGGCAAGGCCGCGCTGCAGATTGGAAGGGGAGTTGCGCTCCAGGAAAATGGTGTCGGGCGAAGAAGTGCCGTCTTCGATATTGGTCGGCGGCGGATACGCACCGACGCGGAAGGCCCAGGGCGCCAAGCCATCATATTGCAGATAGACCGATTGGATATGACCCGGCGTTTCGGTGCCGTTGGAGCCGCCGAAATCGAAGTTCAGGTTATAAGACCAGTCGCCCAACAGCTTGCCTTGCAGGCCGAGATAAACGCGACGGAAATTGGAGCCGCTGGAGAGGTCGGGGCCATAAGCCGCCGGCAGGCTCTTGGCACCGGCGCCTTGCGAATAGTAGGCCCAGTCGAATTGCACCAAGGCGCGGATGGCAGCGCTGAATTGGCCATCGGCAGAGGTGAAGGTCGGCCGTCCGTTGTTCAGGGTCACCTTCACCAATGCGTTCTGCTGGTTGGTGATGTCGCTGTACTGGTCGCCGGTGGAACGCTTGAGATCGATGATCTGGTCCTGCAGGCCTTGCACCTGGTCTTCCAGGGACTTGATGCGGTCGTCCGAAGGCGAGGCTGCCGGCGCCGGTGCGGAAGTCGCATTGCTGGCCGGTTTGGCTGCCAGTGCCGGCCCGCAAAGCGCCAGCAGCGATACGCTTGTTAGCAGGACAGCGGAGAAGCTCTTCGCTGATGTCATCATGATCCCCTTGAGAACAACCGGGCCCCCGGCTGGCGTTTGATCCAGTGACACCAAGCTTATCTACATACTCTACCTAGTCAATCGAGTTTACAGACAAGCTGATACAGGTAGATTTACACGAGAATTCGTGTGAATGTCGGGCTTACCGTCCCATTTTCTGTTTAATCAGCAGGGTTTACAGCCGAATTCGCGCCTAACCGGCGTTATGCCGGGGCGTGTTCTCAAAACCACAATCAGAAATGAAAGCGATTATTCCGCGCGGCGGCGGCGCTTGGCACCGGCTTTGCGGTCGGCCAGCGCATGGGCGAGGGTGTGGGTCTCAAGAATGTCCGCTGTAGCATCGCGCACGTTGAGCAGCACCTTGCGGATGGCACAGGTGGTCTCGTCATCGCAGTCGTCGCATTTGCGATACGCGGTGCGGGACGCGCAGGGGCTCAGCGCCAAGGGCCCATCGATCACGCGGATGACTTCGGCAAAGGAGATGTCTTCCGGTTTGCGGCCCAGCGTATAGCCGCCGAACTTGCCGCGCATCGAATGCACGATGCCGCGCCGTTTCATTTCCAGAAGGATCTGTTCCAGGAATTTGCGCGGTACATCGGCCCGCTCGGCGATGTCGGCGATCATGATGGGCTCGGCGCTATTGTGTTCGCCAAGGACGAAGAGCGCCCGCAGAGCATAGCGGGCCTTTTGGGAAAGCATCGCGCAAATCCGGATTAATACTACAGGTTATATCGTGTATTTGCGGTCAAAGATCAAGAGTTGCGTGCTTTACGACCGCATCGCGATCCGCCAATGTCGTTTTCATGGGCTTGAAGGCGCGCGCAGTCTGGTGGCCGTCCGCGCTATTCTTTGGCGCGCTCGCCGCGGCACAATCGGCTGAAACCATTGCCGTTGCGGCAGCTTTTTTGATTTGGCTGGCGCCAGGGCATTTCCCGCCGCCACACCAGCGCAGGGGGCGCGCTGAACTCGCGGGCATAAGCAGCCGTTCCCGCTCAGTGCAGGCAGCCGAAATTGATCGCGAAACCGATGCCGCAGGCATAGTCGGTCTGCTCGCAGGCTTCCTTGTAATCGCCGATCCGAAGCACGCCTTCGCTGAAGCGGCCGAAGAACGCCGACACTTCCTTTTCCGGAACGCCGAAGCAGTCGACCTGGATCACAATGCGCGCGTGCTTGGTTTCGGGATACTTCGCCGCCAGTTCCCCATCGAGGATGGCATCCAGGCTGTTATAAAGCCGGTCCTGCAGGCGCAGCAGCTCGCGCGTGGTGTCGTCCCACGGTCCTTCTTCCACAAGCACCAGCCGCCATTCGTTCAGCATCTCATCCCGGGCCACAATATCGGCCACGAAGTCTTGCTGTGTCATCGAGAACCCCAAATCGGTACTCATAATAGCAACGGCCATAGGCATTGCGAATGGCATTTTGGCGCGACAAGTCCGTAAGCTTAATGCACTTGTGGTAAACGCGCGGCCGTCCTTGGGGGCAGATGTGGCATCAGCACGCTAATCGTCGGTCTCTAGCAGCGTGAATGTGGTGCCAGGATCGCCGAAGGCAGACAATTTGCAGGTGTTCCAGCTTCTGGGAATGTGCCATTCTGCTTTTTCGCTATATGGCGTCGCGATCGCGTGCTCGCCGCATATCATGATCAAGTGGTCGAGCTTGCCATGGACGTTCGCAATGGCAATGTCGTGCCGCATTAGGCTGTGTTGCCATATCGGCGCAATAGGGCCCTTTGTGATTCGTCCCATCGATTTCAGAAGCTTGTCGGTCTTTATTCTTTCGGTGACGGACTGCATCGCCTTATTCAGAGGATCATCAGAGGCGATCGTCTGTAAGGATGCTAATTTTCCGAATGCGTCCTCAGCCTCAAGAAGCTGCCCTGTTCTGATATTCGCAACGATCGTCAAGCGCCAGAATGTCTGGCGCATTTCCTTGGAGAGAAAGGTATCTCCAATCAGCGCCATTTCGTCGAGGTATTCGCGTGCTGTCAACACATCGCCTTGATGGAGGTAACTAAGTGCCAGCTGTAAGGATACCGTCTCCCGTTCGTAGAAGTTTAGCTTTGGCTTCGACAGAACTGGCACAAGAAGTGCGATCGCCTCGGCGTGTTTTCCCTCATTGGAAAGCGCAGTTGCTTCGCGGGAAATGCGAAAGACACTATCGCTAGCCCCGGTGCTGGCTGGTTCGAATCTAAATTGGAGGTGTACTACCCAGTAGGGGCGATCCACCGGCACACCGTTCCGTGTAGCAGGCTCATAGCGCCATTCTTTTGTCGCCTCTAAGGCCTTGTCGGCAAAAATTTGGGGGCCGATAACGCGAATGACTTCCTGATCTTTAAGTTGGCCTTCCTTGGTGACAGTTGCCTGTAATATCACCGTGCCTTCCATGGGGTAGTCGGAAGGCGGAAATCCTGGATAATCTGCGGTGTGTTTGTCGAGCGCTTTGGGTTCTGTCGTGTTTTTGCAGTTTATGATGCACTTGAGACTTGTGACGGATGGAAGATCGCTCGTTTCTTGCGCAGCCAGATGGCCACTCCACAGCATGCAGGCAAGCGCTGCCGCGAGCCTGTAGAAAAACCTGCTCCCCATCGTACTCCCCCCAGAGTTTTCTGCAGCTTATCAGTGTTATGGGTATTTGCCAGGCTCACGGGCATTGATGAGGTGATGGCGCGCGCGTCTTATTTCCACACCTTTTGCCGCCACAATCCTGCGCCGCCTTTGATGCCGGAGAGATTGGGTACCACGCGGGCATTGCGGGGCAGAGCGATAGTCAGGTGTTTGGCATTACCGCCGCTGATGTAAAGCCGGTCGTAATTGAGCAGCGTGAAGAGATAAGGCAGCATCTTCTCCACTCGCTTGTTCCACTCTTTCTGGCCGACCTTCTTGCGTTCCTTATCGCCGATAAATTCGTCGAAGGTCTTATCCTTGTGCGCCGGCATATGGGCGATTTCCATATGCGGCATCAGCTCGCCATCGCGGAACAGAGCGGAGCCGAAACCGGTGCCCAGCGTCACCACCATTTCCAAGCCCTTGCCTTTGACTACGGCAAAGCCTTGCATGTCGGCGTCGTTGATGATGCGGGTGGGTTTGCCCAGCGCTTTCGATAAGCGCCCGGCGAGATCGAAACCGGCATAGTCTTCGGTGCCGAGATTGGGGGCCGTGATCACTTTCGGCCCGCGCACCACGCCAGGAAAGCCGACCGCCACCCGGTCATAGCCTTTCAGGGGAGCCGCGAGTTCTTTCAGGGTTTTCACCAGCAGCGGCGGCGGGCAAGGCTTGGGCGTCAGAACGCGGACGTGGTCGCTGATGAGATCGCCTTTGCTGTTAAGCACGGCGGCTTTCAAGCCCGTGCCGCCGATGTCGTAAGACAGAATCCGGGCCGGCATGACACCCCCTCTGGTCACGTTCTGATTCTATAACGCTCAGAGTAGCTTTGCGGCGCCTTGGTCCAAAAGCCACACAACGTCGCCTTGCGGCCGCAGGCGTCCGCCGGGGATCGAAATATCGCCGCTCTTGGCGCGTTTCACGGCTTCGGCCTTGTCGGCACCGGTCACCAGGAAGGCGGTAGTGCGGGCCGATTCCACACAAGGATAGGTGAGGGTGAGACGGACTTCCGGCCGTCCGGTGGGCACCGGCGCGACCCAGCGGACGCGTTCTTCCAGCACGGGCGAGCCGGGCAGCAGCGAACAAATATGGCCGTCGCTGCCAAGGCCGATCAGCACAAAATCGAACAGCGGGCGGCGCAGGTCGAGTGCCTCCGCGCCGTAATCCTTCTTGAGTTCCGCTTCATAGGTCCTGGCGGCAGCGTCAGGATCGCCGCTGGTCGGCATGGGGCGGATCTGTTCCGGCTTCACCGCGATATGCGAAAGCAGGGTCTCGCGGGCCATGCGGTAATTGCTGTCGGGATGATCGGGCGGCACGAAGCGCTCGTCGATCCAATAGAAGACCACGTTCGACCAATCGATCCGGCGCAGCGACAGCTCGCCGAAGAGCAAGCGCGGCGTCGAGCCGCCCGACAGCGCCATCCGGAAGGGACCGTTGTAGGCGGCGATCAGACCGGCGATCCAATCAGCAGCGCGCAAGGCGCCTTCATGCGGATCGGCGAAAATTTCGGTACGGGGCGCGCTCACTTACTGGCCCGCTTTGGGTTCGACATGGCCGCCGAATTTGGCGCGCATGGCCGAAAGCAGTTTCAAGGCGAAGCTGCCAGGCTTGCGCGAGGCGAAACGGGCGAAGAGGGCGGCAGAAAGCACATTGGCGGGCACGGCTTCCTCGATCGCCGCTTCGATGGTCCAGCGGCCTTCGCCGGAGTCGGCGACAATGCCGGAGTAGTTGTCGAGAGTGGGCTTTTCCGCCAGCGCCTGCGCCGTGAGATCGAGCAGCCAGGACGACACCACGCTGCCGCGGCGCCAGACTTCGGCGACATCGGTCAGATTGATATCGAAGCGTTCGCTGTCGGGCAGGTCGGCATTGTTGCGGCCCTGCATGATCTCGAAGCCTTCGGCATAGGCCTGCATCAGGCCGTATTCGATGCCGTTATGGACCATCTTGACGAAGTGGCCTGAACCGGCCGGGCCGGTGTGCATATAGCCCTTCTCGACGCGGGCATCGCGGCCTTCGCGATGGGGCGTCTTGAGGATCTCGCCTTCGCCCGGGGCGAGGGCGGCGAAAATCGGATCGAGCCGGTCAACCACGGGCTTGTCGCCGCCGATCATCATGCAATAGCCGCGGTCGAGGCCCCAGACCCCGCCCGAGGTGCCGACATCGACATAAGAGATGGATTTGGTCTTCAGCGCGGCGGCGCGACGGATGTCGTCTTTGTAGTAGGTGTTGCCGCCATCGATCACGGTGTCGCCGGGCGACAAGAGCGTAGCCAATTCGGCAATGCATTCGCCGGTGATCTTACCGGCCGGGAGCATCACCCAGACGGCCCGCGGGGGGCTCAGCTTCTCCACCAGCTCCTTCAGAGAGCTTGCGGGCTTCGCCCCTTCGCGTGCCAGCGTCGCTACGGCGTCGGCACTGACGTCATAAGCGACAATCTCGTGATCATCTCGCATGAGCCTCCGGGCGATATTGGCACCCATCCGGCCCAGTCCGATGATCGCGAGTTGCATGCTAGCTCCTTATTTCACTGCTGCCTCGACGGCGCGCCGGAGAGCAGCAAGACCCTCGTCGACGTTGTCGAGATGGATACGAATGGCCCGGCGGCCGCGTTCCGTCAGAACGGCAAGATCGCCGGCCGCTTGGGCATCGACAACCGCTCCGAAGGCATAGCCCCGGCCGGGAACTGCGACATCGTGTGCATGTTTGCAGGTAACTTGCAAGAACACACCCGTGGCAGGTCCACCTTTATAGGCTTGACCGGTGGAGTGCAGGAAACGTGGTCCGAAGCCGAGGCAGACGCCGGCGCCGAACTTGTCCCGCAGAGCCGCCCGCATCGCGTCGAAATCGGCCGTGTGGGCCGCATTGCGCTCGATGAAGCCGACGAGAGCGATGTAGTCACCCGCGCCCACGCGCTTGAAATGCGCCGCCAGGCAGTCTTCCAGCGTCTCAGCACCCGCAAGCGCCTTGGCATTGGCCGGATCGGCATAGACCGAAATGCCGTTGCGGGCGAAGACCGGCTTTTCGGTTTCCTTGGCGCCGCCCGCGTCCATCAGCGCACGGGCCTTGATCTTGGCGGCTTCCACATCCGGCTGGTCGAAGGGATTAATGCCGATCACCGACCCGGCAACCGCGGTGGCGATTTCGCAGACATAGAATAGGCGCGCGAGTTGATAAGCCCCGTCAACCTCAATCTCGATCACCGGGTGGCCGAGCGGCTTCAGCGCGCTCACCAGGGTGTCATGGGCATCTTCGCCTTTGATCTTGAAGACGACGAAGACGCGATCCTTGCTGTAGCTGGAGGCCGAGCCCACTGGTTCGCCGTCGATCGGAATGATGCCCTTGCCGTGCTTGCCGGTGGATTCCGCCACCAGCTGCTCCAGCCAGGCGCCGAAGCTGGCAACGCCCTTGGAGGCAAAGATCGTGATCTTGTCACGGCCGCGTGCCGCCAGCGTGCCAAGCGCGATGCCGAGCTGGGCACCGGGGTTGGTCGCGGGCGGGGAGAGCGGACCGCAAGCCGCTTCGGCGGCCAGCGCCTCGGCGACGAAGCTCTTCATGTCGGCGCCCATCGCGGCAGCCGCGACCAGGCCGAAATTGGAGAGCACCGAATAGCGCCCGCCGATCGACTTCTCGCCCGGGAAAATGTCGGCAAAGCCTTCGGCCTTGGCGTCCTTTTCCAGCGACGAGCCCGGATCAGTAATGGCGACGAAATGGCTGCCGGCCTTGTCCTTGCCGATCGCCTGCGCCACGCGGTCGAAATAGTAGTCCTTGAAGAGGTTGGGCTCGAGGGTCGAGCCCGACTTCGAGGCCACGATGAACAGCGTGGTGGCAATCGCGATCTTCCCATCCAGCGAACGCACTTCATCGGGATCGGTGGAGTCGAGGATGTGGAACTTCGCGCCTTTGACCAGCACTTCCCGCAGCACTTCGGCGCCGAGGCTGGAGCCGCCCATGCCGAGCAGCACGACATCGCTCCACTTGCCGCCTTTCACCTTGGCAGCGAAGGCTTCAAGCGTGGAGAGATTGGCTTTCGCCTTGGTCGGAGCATCGAGCCAGCCGAGCCAGCTGGCTTCGTCGGCGTTGCTCCACACCGAAGCGTCCTTGGCCCACAGCTTGCGGATGGTGCCGGCCTTGGTCCAGGCCTTCTGCGCCGCGGTGACGGCTTCGCCATTGCTGCCGAGGTCGTAGGAGATGCGCAGCTTCTTGCCGGTGATTTCATCGCACTTGCCGGCGATGGCGCCGAAGAGCTGATCGGCGGCGACGGCGAAGAGATCGACGCCTTCTTCCACCAGCGTGGTGGTGATGGCGTCGAGATTGATACCCAGGCCGGGCAGGGCGGCCAGAACCGCCTTGGCGCCAGCGACATCGGATTTGATGGCGCCGGCGCTCGGCCCGCCGTGATCGCGGAAGGCGGTGACGGTGGCCGGCGGCATGGTGTTGACCGTGTTATCGCCGATCAGGGTGTCGACATAGAGCGTGTCGGGATATGCTGGGTTCTTCACGCCGGTGGAGGCCCAAAGCAGGCGCTGCGCCCGGGCGCCGCGCTTGGCGAGCGCTTCCCAGCGCGGGCCGGAGAAGATTTCTTCGTAAGCGACATAAGCGAGCTTGGCATTGGCAATAGCGGTCTTGCCGCGCAAGGCCTCGATGCGGGCCTTTTCTTCGCCCGTGGCTTCCTTGGCCTTCTTGTCCAGAAGAGCGTCAATCTTGGCGTCGATGCGGCTGACGAAGAAGCTTGCCACGCTCGATACCGTCGAGAGGTCGTAATCCTTCGGCAGGCCTTCGAGCCCGGCGATATAGGCTTCCGCCACCTGGCGGTACATGTCCTGCGCGAACAGCAGGGTGACGTTGATGTTGATGCCTTCCGAGAGGAGCTGGCGGATCGCCGGAATGCCCGCATGCGTCGCCGGCACTTTGATCATCGCGTTCTTGCGGTCGATCTCTTTCCAGAGATGGCGCGCTTCGACCAGCGTCGCTTCGGTGTCGTTGGCGAGATAGGGATTGCATTCCATGCTGACGAAGCCGTCGCCCTTCTTCGTCGTTTCGTAGACGCTCTTCAAGACATCGCAGGCGGCCTTGATGTCGGCGATGGCAAGAGTGTTGAAGATCAGGCCGATCTCGGCCTTGCCTTCCGCGAGCAGCGAACGGATTTCGTCGTCATACTCGTTGGAATGGCCCATCGACTTTTCGAAAATCGCCGGGTTGGAGGTCACCCCCTTGATGCCTTCCTCCTGCACCAGCCGGGCGAGTTCGCCGCTGCGCACCAGGCCGCGTCCGAGATTGTCGAGCCACGGGGCTTGTCCGAATTTTTCAAGTTCTTTGAGGGGGTTCATTGTTTGCTCCGAACGGGAAACACGGGAAGAACGGAAGTGGAATTCTGCTGGACTACCGTAATCTAGTAGTCGTCTAACCCTGTTCTTATATGCGCATCAAGGCGACGGTTTGAAAGGTCTGACAATAATGAAGCTGGTTACCTTTGCCACCGGTGGACAAGCGGCGATCGGCCGCGTCGAAGGCGATCAAATATTCCCCTTGCCGTTCCGCTTTAACGCCATGATTGATCTGATAATTCGCTGGCCGGAATGGGAATCAGAAGTCCGTAACGTCAAGGCCAAGCCGGTGCCATTGAAAGAGGCAATTCTGCTGCCGCCAATCCCGCGGCCTGGAAAAATTCTCGCTATCGGCCTCAATTACGCCGACCACGTGCGCGAGACCGGCGGCAAGATGCCGGAGCGTCAAATCTGGTTCTGCAAACAGCCAACCGCGGCCAACGGCCCCTACGACCCCATCCTGCTGCCCAAGGTTGCGGCAGAGATCGATTACGAAGCGGAGCTGGTGGTGGTGATCGGCAAGGGCGGCCGCTACATCCGCAAAGAAGACGCTCCCGCCCATATCTTCGGCTATTGTGCTGGCAATGACGTCAGCGCCCGCGATTGGCAGATGGCGACCAGCCAGTGGCTGCTGGGAAAATCCTTTGATACCCACGCGCCCTTCGGTCCCTGGATCACCACCGCGGATGAAATCTGCGATCCCCACGGCCTCGGTGTCCGCTCTTTCGTCAATGGCGAGTTGCGCCAGGATTCCGATACAAGCAATTTCGTCTTCAATGTCTGGGAGCAGATCGAACACGTCTCTCAAGTGATGACGCTGGAACCTGGCGATCTCATCTTCACCGGCACACCTGGCGGCGTCGGCATGGGTTTCAAACCGCCGCGCTATCTGAAAGAGGGTGATGTGGTGCGGGTGGAAGTCGATCGCCTCGGCACCCTGGAAGCGGTGTGCAAGCGGGAAGAGTAGGCCGTCGAAGGTCGATTCCGCGCGAGAGACTAGGGAGTCTTTGGCGGCGCGGTGGAATCGCGAATGACCAGTTTATGCGGCTGGTGATGGGTGGAGAGGTCCGCAGAGACCTCCGGGTTCATGATGAATTCCACCGCCAGATAGCCGATAGTCTTCATGTCTTGTCGGCAAGTGGTGAGCTGCGGCCGCACAAACTTGGCCACCGGGGCATCGTCAAAGCCGGCCACCGACAGATCGTCCGGAACAGCGAGGCCTTTCGCATTGGCAACTGCGATCGCCGCGGCCGCCAATTCGTCGTTACAGGCGAACACCGCTGTAGGCAGCGTTGCGGCCGAAAGGAGCTGCGCGGCAGCAGTCAGTCCGGAGTTGTATTCGAAGCTGTCGGCTTGCACGCACCATTCATCGGCCGCAGCAATGTCGGCCTCTGTCAGCGCTTGGCAAAAGACCTCGAAGCGTTCGTTGGCATCGCTGTGGTCCGCAGGTCCTTTGATGAAGGCGATGCGTTTGTGGCCGAGACCGATCAGATAATCGGTCAAGTCGCGGGCGGCGCGGCGATTGTCGACGCAAATGTCGTAGGCGCCTGGAACCTCACAAGGCGGAGTGATACGCACGGTCGGCAATTGCATCTCAGCCAGCGTATTGATGAGTTCGTGCATGGCGGACATCGGTTCCGGCAGGATCACGCCGCGCAGCGGCGCACGCGCATGCAGCAGCCGGACCTGTGCCGGAATGTCGGGCGCGGCAACATCGAAGGATTGGGTGAGAAGGACGCAATCCCAAATCTGGCAGCCGGTCATCAGGCCGACTTGAAGCATACCGAGATAGGCGGATCCGATCATGCCTTGATCGCAGAACAGGCCGATCAGATAGGGTGGCTCATTCACAACGGTATCCTACAGCTTGCAACCACTGATCAGAATAGAGCCGGGACGGTAAAATAGTCGATAAGCTCTCCTCTTGCGTGCGCGACCCTGATGCGGCTTCGCGGACGAATCCGTACAAATACGCTCCAAGAGGAATGGGGGCCTATTCACCACTCCAATTTTGCAGCCGCGCCGTGATCTCGGAGAGAACGCTCTCCCAATCATCGAAGGCCGGTTGCCGCAACAGGACCGCACTGGGATACCAGGGGCTATCGGAACGCTGTAGCTGCCAGCGCCAGTCGGGAGCATAGGGCAGCAGGATCCACACCGGCTTGCCGATGGCACCTGCGACATGAGCGATGGAGGTGTCGACCGAAATGACAAGATCCATTGCCTCGATCAGTCCCGCCGTGGCGGCGAAATCCTCAATCTCGCCTTCGTGGCGCAGAAGGGGGGAGGCGGCCAAGGCGTCAAGATCGCGCTCGCGGATTTCGTTTTGCAGCACATGAAATTCGTACGGCAGCTCTAGCAGTTTCTCGAAGCGGGCCAGTGAAATGCTGCGCCTGCCATCGTTACGGTGTGTCGGGCGGCCCGACCACGCCAGCCCGATGCGGGGCCGCTGTTTGCGGCCGAGCTTGTCCTCCCAGTTCTGACGTATTTGCGGCGGCACCTGCAGATAGGGCACTGTTGCCGGGATTTCGTCCAAGGGTTGAATGGCGCGGCAGGCCAGCGGCAGGCTCATCACCGGGCAATGATAATCGAAATCGGGCAAGGCTTCGCCGCCCTTGGTCAATTGTGCTGCACTGTTCAGTCCCGCCATCAACGGCAGCAAGGCCGGGGGCACCTCGAAAACGATCTTGGCGCCGAGGCCGTCGAGCAGCGTCAGGTAGCGGCTGAACTGCACCACATCGCCAAAACCTTGTTCCGCCCAGATCAAGAGAGTCTTGCCTCGTAGCTCTTCCGCACCGCTCCAGCGCGGCTGCGGGTAATTCCGCGCCGCTTCTCGTCCGAAAGAAGAGCGCCAGCGCGTCTCATAGAGCGGCCAGCCTTGCTCGTAATCGCCGCGCAAGAGCAGCAGCAGCGCCCGGTTCCATTGCGCTTCGGCGTAGTCGGGGCAGATCGCAAGGGCCGTTTCGAAATCGGCGGCGGCTTTGTCCAGTTCGAGACGCGTATGGCGGCAAACACCCCTGTTGTTATAAGCCTCATAGGCCGCCGGATTGGCTGCGATGGCGCGTTCGAAATCGGCAAAGGCGGCATCGAGCTGGAGCTGGGAGAGCTGGCAGAACCCGCGGCTGTTATAGGCTTCGTACAGATTGGGATCGGCTGCGATGGCGGCATCGTAATCAGCCATCGCGTCATCGTAACGTTTCAGCGATTCATAAAGGTTTGCGCGGTTGTTGCGCGCCCTGGCATTGTTTGGATTCAGGGCAATAGCCTTGCTGTAGCTCGCCAGCGCCGCCTCGATCCGGCCAAGGCTGCGCAAGGCGTTGCCGCGATTGTAGTGGGCGAATTCGGAACGGGGCTGCAAGGCGAGGGCACGATCGTAATCGGCGAGTGCCAATTCTGCTTGACCGAGTTCGAGCTGCGCATTGCCGCGATTACTGTGAGCCACCACATGGCTGGGATTGAGGGCGACAACCTGGGAAAAGTCCGCCAGGGCCTCTGCAAAGCGGCCAAGTTCCATCTGGAGGGCACCACGGTTGTTGTAAATTTCGGCCAAGCTGATTGCGCTGTTGGCGTTTTCATGGAGCAGTGAGATGGCCCGGTCGTAATCGGTAATTGCCTCGGTGCTGCGGTTTAGACGCTGCAAAAGATCGGCGCGATTGAGGATGGCGTTGACGAAAGACGGTTCCAGCGCAAGGGCTTTGTCGAGCGCAGCGAGGGCCTCTGCATTCTGGCCCAGACGGATAAGCAGGCAACCGCGCTCATTGTAGGCGATGACGGCGTTGGGTTGCAGCGCAATCAGCCGATCATAACAGGCCAGGGCCGGGCCGTTGCGTTGTAAGGCTTGCAGCAGTTGCGCGCGGCTTTGCCAGGCTTCGACAAAATCCGGCGCCTGAGCGGTTGCCCGTTCGAACGCCGTCAGGGCTTCTTCCCTCCGTCCCAGGGCGTTTAACGCCAAACCACGATTGTGATGGGCATTGGCGAAAGCCGGCTCCAGAGCCAGAGCACGGTCGCAAGCCGCCAAGGCTTCCTGCTGCCGTCCCAAGCGATGCAGGCTGACGCCAAGATTGGCCCATGCTTCGCTATTGTTGGGTGTCAGTTGCAGGCAATGCTGCAGCAGTTTGACGGCATCCTCCGTGTGGCCGAGCTGGGCCAGGGCGGTTCCGAAGCGGAACAACAAGGCCGCATCATTGGGAATCTGCTGCCATAGCCGGTGGTAAAGCTCCGCCGCTTGCGCGACGGCGCCGCTGTTGTGCAGCTGCATCGCCTGCTGGAAGACGGTGTTGGGATCGGACGTGTTTTCCATGAGACGGGCGCAAAGCAGATGGTGAAAAGGCCGCGCAGGTTACGATGCGCTCTGGCGGCAGGGAAATGCCAAAGTGACAGAGGCTAAGTCTCTGGGCGAAGCGATCTCCGCATAGCATTTAGACGTGTAAGAAGCTGTAACCGCCTCACGCTGCGCTTGATTGGGACGGTCCGGCACCCTCCTCAGCCATCATCGCTATAACAATTATATTGCTCAAAACCGCTGCTGGGCGGCCCGTCCGGACCATTTCACGCCTGTCCTAACGAAAAACCGGCTGACCACCTGCAATTTTCCTGCTTTGCCGGTCATGGAGACCTGCCGCAAAGGCGAAATCGTTACTATATTTGGTTCTTATCGCGGGGATGGGGTGGCCGAGCGGGGCCGCTCAAGCTGAAGGACAGAATCCATGGTCGCTTTTTTGCGCTGGGCCGGTTCGATTGTTGCCGGGACCTTGAACGGCATCCTGAAATTCGGGCTCGCCATCGTGCTCTTGCTGATTGTCGTAGCCGTGATCGCCATGGCGCGGGGAGACAAGCTGCCTGGCAACATGGTTTTGGGCATCGATCTGCGCAAGAGCGTCGAGGATTCCAACCCTAACAAGTTCAGCTTCGGCTCGCGGCCGCTGACCGTCATGGATGTGGTTCTGGGCCTGGATGCCGCCGAGCGTGACTCCCGCGTCAAAGGTGTCTTCGTCCGGGTGGGTTCGGGCAGTCTCTCGGTCGCAGAAGCCGAAGAGATCAATGCTGCCTTCAAGCGCTTCCGCGCCGCGGGAAAATTCGTCATCGTTCATGCTCAGGGCTTTGACGGTGCCGGGCTCGGCGATTACGTCGCCGCGGCTGGTGCCGATCAGATCTGGATGCAGCCCAAATCGGTGTTCTCAGCCTCTGGCGTGGGCGGCGGTGAGGTCTTCATTCGCGGCCTCCTGGACAAGATCAAGGCCGAGCCGCAAATCGCCAAGCGCGCCGAATACAAGAGCGCGGCCGATATGTTCATGGAAACCGGCATGACCAAGGAGGACCGCGAGCAGCTGCAAGAGCTGATGAAGTCCACCTATGAAGCCGCCGTGGGTGAAGCCGCCAAGGACCGCAAGATCAGCGCCCAAGCGATGACGGCGGCGCTCGATGCAAGCCCGCAATTCACCGAAGACGCCAAAGCCAAGAAGCTGATCGATCAGGTCGGTTTTGACGATGACGCATTGGGCGCTGCGATGAACAAGGCCGGCGATGGCGCGCAGTCGATCACCCTGGCGCAGTTCCTCGGCAGCAAGAACCCCTCCGCCTATGGCTCCGGCCCGCATATCGCGCTGGTGCAAGCGGCGGGTGAAATCGTCGAAGGCTCCACGAATTCCGGGCCCTTCGACAACAACACCGTGATCGCCGGTGACGACATGGCGCGCGCCATCCGTCAAGCCACGGCCGACAAGGACATCAAGGCCATCATCTTGCGTGTCGACTCGCCTGGCGGCTCGGTGGCGGCCTCCGACCAGATCCTGGATGCCGTGAAGAAGGCGCAAGCTGCCGGTAAGCCGGTGGTGGTCAGCATGGGCGGTTTGGCGGCTTCGGGCGGTTATTACATTTCGCTCTCGGCCAACAAGATCGTCGCCCATCCGGGCACCATTACCGGTTCGATCGGCGTGCTCACCGGCAAGGTTTCGATCGGCAACACCCTCGGTCTCATCGGGGTCAAGGGCGAGCTGGTCGGTGTCGGCAAGAATGCGCTGATGAATTCGGACCTGCAGCCTTACACGCCGGAGCAATGGGCAGCGGTGAATGCGCAAGCTGACGCCATCTATGCCGATTTCACCAAGAAGGTGGCAGACGGGCGCAAGCTGCCGCTGGAGAAGGTGCATGACATCGCCCGCGGCCGGGTGTGGACTGGCACGGATGCCGCCCAGCGCGGCCTGGTGGACAAGCTCGGTGGCTTCTGGGATGCGGCCGATCTCGCCAAGCGCCTGTCGGGGATCCCGCAAGGCGATCGCGTCACTTTCCAGCTCTATCCGCGCCAGAAGGGCATGCTCCAGACCATCGAGGAGTGGTTCGGCGGCAGCGACGACGAGGTCCAGGCCATCTCGAACTTCAATACTCTGATGAAGTCGCCGGTGATCAGCCACACGGTCCATGCCATCCGCCAAACCCCGCGCGCCGATGTTGAACTCCGCGCGGCAAATTTGCCGGAATAGGCGTTGGCTTCTGGGCTATTGTGGGTCCTTGCGCTTTGATCAGCGCGCAAGACGAAAGGTACTGTTTTGCTGAATAAGCTGGAGTATGTGCGCGGCTGCTTGCGCCAAGGCCGCTTTCCGGAAGCGAGGTCTCAAGCCGCAAGGATCACCGAGATCGCCCCTGACAATATCGAGGGCTGGATTCTGCTGGCCCGTGCTGACGCCAGCCTTTCCGATTACCCAAAAGCCCTCGCCAGCATCCAAAAGGCGCTATCTCTGGATGGAAACCATCCCACGGCGTTGTTGGTGTCGATTGAAGCCAATCTCGGCTGCGGCCTTGTGGCTGAGGCGCTCGCAACGGCCGGGCGGCTGGAACGGGAGCGTAAGAACGACCCGTCGGTGGTTTTGCAGGTGGGTTATTGTTTCACTCGCACCAACCGCCATGCCGACGCGGCCCGTTGCTATGAGCGCGTCCGCATCCTGCAGCCAGCCAACAATATTGTTCTGCACAATATTGCTGGTGCGTATCTCGCCCTCGGTGAGGCGGAGCGGGCGGAGCAGCTTTACACTGAGCTGCTGCACAAAGAGCCTTCCGCTTGTGAGGCCTATTACAATCGGGCCACGGTACGAAAACAGACACCGGACAATAATCATGTCGCAGAACTCGAGCATCTTCTGGCCGGATTAAAATCAGGCGATTGGGGCGAGGCGCCAATATGCTACGCGCTTGCCAAAGAGCTTGAGGATATTGGCGAATGGGACAGGTCCTTTGCGGCTTTGACGCGCGGAGCAGCCTCGTTGCATCGGCAGACCCGTTATGAGATTGCCGCCGATCTGGCGCAGATGGATGCCGTAAAGAAGCTGTTCGACAAGACCTTCTGCAACGCGCAAGAGCCGGGCCATTTGGGTGAACGGCCGATTTTCATTGTCGGGATGCCGCGAACGGGCACGACGCTGATGGATCGCATTCTGTCGTCGCACAGCCAGGTCGGCAGTGTCGGCGAGTCCGACGAGCTTCATCGCGCCTTGCTACGGCAGGCTCCTGCTGGCGGCGGCAAGATCGATGTCGTCCGCCTGCGCACGATCGCTTGGGACAAAGCAGGTTTTGAGCTTTGCCGCGCCGCTGCGGGGCTGGAGCCTTCCGCGTCCGTCCGTTTGGACAAGACGCTGACCAATTTCTTGTATGTCGGTGCGATTTTGAGAGCGCTACCTGGCGCCCGCATTATCCATGTGCGCCGCCATCCGATGGATGCTTGTTATGCCATCTACAAGACGCTGTTTCGGGATGGCTTGAGCTATTCCTATGATCTTGGCGATCTGGGCCGCTACTATTTAGGTTACAAGGCCATGATGGAACATTGGCAAGAAGTGTTGCCAGAGCGGATATTCACGGTCGATTACGAAGAGCTGGTCGAAAACCTGGAGCAAGTCAGCCGCGCCATGGTGTCGTTCTGCGGCCTGGACTGGGAAGAGGCTTGTCTGTCATTCGAGAAAAACGCCAGCCCATCCTTTACCGCCAGTGCGGTCCAAGTGCGTAGTCCGGTCTATTCCAGCTCGGTGCGCCTGTGGCGCCGCTATGAAGCCGGATTGGCGCCGCTCCGCCGTATTCTGGAAGACGGCGGCTGCGCCGTCGACTAAGTGGTGTGTTTGGCCGAGCATAGACGATAGACGAACACCACGAGACTATGATGTCCTTACACGATGCTCCTACAAGCGATCCCGTTGCTGTTCAGTTGATGCAGATCGAAGAGGCTCTGGAGGCCAGTAACCTGCCGGAAGCAGAAGCACTCGCTACGGCTTTCACGGAACGCTATCCGGCAAATCTCGACGGCTGGATCATGCTGGGGCGGGCTCACCTGGAGCGCAAGACCTTCGCCAAGGCGCTTGCGGCAGGTGAACGCGCCGTGGCGCTGGACCCGAAGGACTCCGTCGCGCAACTGCTCCGCATCGACGGTCTGTTGCGATGCGGGCTTAACGCAGAGGCCTTTGCGGCGTCCAAGCGGCTGCTGTCTGAGAAACGGAACGATCCCGCGGTGAACCTGCGTATCGGCAACTTCTTCACGCGTACCAACCGGCATACCGAAGCGGCTCGTTGCTACGAGCGCGCACGTGTATTGGACCCGTCGGACCGTTCTATTGTCTACAACCTCGTCAGCGCTCATATCGCATTGGGGAATTTGGATGAGGCGGTGCGGCTTCTCGATGATTTGCTGCGAAAGGACCCTCACGAATTCAAGGCCTATTACACCCGGACAACGCTGCGCAAATGGACACCGGACCACAATCACGTGGCTGATATGGAGCACGTGCTGGCAAAGCTGCCTTCCGGCCACGAAGAAGAGCCGACTCTGTGCTTCTCCTTGGCGAAGGAGCTTGAGGATTTGCGCGAATGGCCGCGTGCCTTTTCCTATCTTAAGCGGGGCGGTGATGCCCGTCGGCGGATGCTGCCGGATTACGATGTTCAGATCGAACTCGATATGATCGCGGATGTCCGAAAATTTTTCGATGCCAGTTTTTTCGAAGAGAACAGACCCGGCTATGCTGAAGCCAGCCCGATTTTTGTGCTCGGCATGCCGCGCAGCGGCACCACGCTGGTCGATCGCATTGTGTCTTCGCACCCATCTGTCGGCAGTGTCGGGGAAGCCAAGGAGTTTGGCCGCGTCATTTCTCAGATGGCCCACGAGCGCTTCGGGCAGGAAATCGTCGATGTGCGACAGGCCCGCGAGTTGGATCCCACGGTTTTGGGGCAAGACTATTGTAACGCGGTGAACGGGCTTTTGCCGGGTTATCAGCACTTGCTCGACAAGACGCCCAGAAACTTTATGCATCTGGGCCAAATCTTGCGGGCGCTGCCGAACGCCAAGATCATCCATTTGCGCCGCAATGCAATAGATTCCTGCTATGCCGTCTACAAGACGCTGTTCCGCGATGGCTATCTGTTCTCCTATGATCTCATCGATCTGGGGCGGTATTACCTCGGGTATCTCGAATTGATGGAACATTGGCGGACGTTGCTGCCGGGACGGTTCCTCGATGTGGATTACGAGGATCTGGTCGAGAACCAGGAAAGCGTCAGTCGCCAAATGATCGCGTTCTGCGGGCTGGAATGGGATGATGCCTGTCTATCCTTTGAGCGCAATACTTCCCCGACCTTGACTGCCAGTGCGGCCCAGGTGCGTCAGCCGATCTATAAGTCTTCAGTGGCGCTATGGCGCCGATACGAAAAAGAACTAGAGCCGCTCGTGAATACTCTGCGGGCAGGTGGAGTCGAAATCCGCTAAAGGGTGTCGAACTCGTCGACCGCTTCCTCGATCGGGGCTGGTTCGGCGCTCAAAAGCTCGTCTTTCTTGGCGCGGGCGGATGCAGCCTCGACTGGCCGTTGCTGGGCCTCCAGGGCATCCGCCACGGCGCCCCAAGCGACGGCTCTGATGCGGTTTGGCAAGCTCTCGCTTGCGATGATGGCGTTGAGTTCGTTTTCGGCCAAGCTGGCTTTTCCTTGCGCGGCATTGGCAATGGCCATGGCAATTCTGGCATTGGGCTCGTGGGGCAAGACAGCCATAACGCTGGCTGCGTAGCTTCGTGCGGCGCCATAATCCTTGGTCTGTGCTGCCACCAGCGCAATGCCCGCCGCCGCTTCCAGGAAATTGGGGCTGAACGCTAAAGCACGTTCGTAAGCCTGGCGAGCAGGGGCAAGCTCTCCCCGTAATTCCAGAATCCAGCCGCGTAGATGGTGTGTTGCTGCGACGTTGGGAGCGATGCGAAGCGATTCATCGGTAATCTTCAATGCCGCACTATAGGCCCCCATACCCGCCAAGGAGCCGGCGATGCCGTTCAGAATGCTGGGGTCTTCAGGCGTCAATGTTCTGGCGTGATGAAACATCCGCAGCGCATCGCGATAATGGCCATTGGCATGTAGCCATAATGCCTCGATCTTCAGAAGCAGGGGATGCTCGGCGCCGGCATTGATGCCTTGGCTGGCCGCTTCATGGGCCGCGACGAAATCCCCGCGCTGCATGGCCGTAACGGCGGTTCCGAGGAGGCGATCGAGATCTTGTTTGGCAAGAGCCATTACTCTGGTTCCTTGAAGGCGAAGCTATGCTGGAAGGGGAAGACTAGAGTTCGCGGAGCGGCAAGAAAAGCATTGCCTGTAAAAGATAAACGGCGGGTTTTTGGGGCCCGCCGCTTCTCAACTATACAGCCGATCAGGCGTTACGACTTGAGCGTAATCCCGATGAACATGTAACGGCCGAGGGCATCATACACACCGTTGAAGGTGTTGCCGTTGCCGGAACCGGTCGGAATAGTGGCAACGTCGTTGGAGGACAAGAACGGCGGGTCCTTGTCGAAGACGTTGTTGATGCCGAAGTTGAGGTTGATTTTCGGCGTGATCTGATAGGTGCCGCCGATATCCAGGTAGTCATAGGAAGCGATCTTGCCGCCGGCGTCCTTGGTTACCGTCACGCCTTGATCGAGGTACGGGTTAACCTGGTTGCCGTCGAAGTTCACGCCCGACATATGGCGCCATTGGAACGACACTTCGAAGTCCCACGGCGTGGCCCAAGTGATGCGGGCCTTGTGGCGCCATTCGGGAACCGGCGTACCGCAAGTGAGGCCATAGAGACCGACGCAGTCATAATCCTTATAGGCGACGCCGTTCTTGGTTGTGCTGGCACCGGTATAAGGCTGGGTGGTGAGGTTCTTCACCCAGGTTCCGATCACTTCCGTCGCCAGCGAGCCGTAGTCACCGATGCCCAGGGATTGGAGATCGGTGAGATAGGAGGCTTGCAGGTCGATGCCGCTGGTCTTGAGATAGCCAGTGTTGGTATTCGTCGAGACGACATAACCGGTGGTGGTCCAGAGCGAACCGCCGGCATCACGGTGGACCAGCGAGCAGAGGGAGGTATTGGTTAAGCTGGTGCAGCCGTTGAGAGACACGGTCGGCGCCACGATGCCAATGTACTTGTTCACCGAGATATTGAAGTAGTCGACGGTAAACAGCAGGCCCGGCAGGAAGGTCGGCTGGAATACTGCACCAATCGACCGCGTGTCGGATTCTTCCGGTTTCAGAGCGGTATTGCCACCGGTCTGATAATTACACTGGTTGGAAACGCACTGGTCGACATGGCCGTACTGAGCTGCGGTCATGCCAGAGGCTTGGCAGCCCGCTAGGCTGGCAGACGGGCTCGAACCGGCGCAAGGATCGGAGAAGCTGCCGAGCTGGACATTGGTGGCTTGGAACAACTCCAGGATATTGGCCGCACGCACGGCGCGCTGATAGCTGGCGCGGAACTTGATGTCGTCTATCGGCTGGTATTCCAGACCCGCTTTGTAGGAGCGAACCGCCTTGGCGCCCGATGTCGTGTAGGACGCGTAGCGATAGCCGGCATTCAAGGCAAGGTTCTGGATGAAATCGACGTTATTGATCAGCGGAATTTGAGCTTCACCGAAGAGTTCCCAGTCGGCCACTGACGATTTCGGCTGACCCAAGGCCTTTGAGCCGGCGCCGAAGAGATCGCCGCTGTAGTCGGCAGAGCTGGTGGTTTCCTCGAGGATTTCCTTGCGGTATTCCGCGCCGAACGAGACGCCGACGCCGCTCGAAGCCCAAGGAGACTTGGCGCCATATTGGCCAAGATCACCCGTGATCGAACCCGTGAGGACTTGCTCTTCCGTATAGCCGGTGCGCTGGCCGTGGGTGGTGACCGCCGCTTCCTGAGCCTTGGTGATTGCGCCGATACCATGGAAGAGATCAAGACATGTGCCGCTCAAGCATGTGCCGGTGCTGGGATCATACAGCAGCGAGTTCTGCACTGCGGCCTTCGACCAGTCTTGCAGATAGAGCTGCCCGTAGAGGGTCAAGCTTTCTTGCGCAGACACATCGTAGGACCAGCCATCACCGATGTCCCCGCGTGCGCCGACGACCATGCGATAGGAAGTGTGACGGAAGTCGGTGACACGAGCGCCGCCTTCGACGTTACGACGGCCGATGAGCATCGTCGCAGTCTGTGCGCTGGACACGCCACCGGGGCAGAACAACGAAATGAACTGAGTTGTCAGAAGGGGATTGTTACAGCTCACCGACAGTGTGCCGCCGGTACCCGGACCTTGGCCGTTGAAGGCTGCCGTAGGAGCCGCCTGCCAGCTGTTGTGGTTGTCCATGAACATGAAGTTCGCATAGACTTCCAAGGACTTGTCGACTTCGTAATGAGCGAAGGCGCCAGCCGTCCAGCGGGTCTGCGGACGGATCAGGGTATTATAAGCCCCGTAGTTGAAGGTTTGGCTGGCAGCACCGGTGTATTTGGAGAGAACGCCGTTGGCGCCCATGAAATAGGTGCTGCTGCTCGTGCCATTCAACGACTTGAAACGCGAATAGTTCGAAGAACCAGCACAGAACATGTAGTCGTAGGTTGCCGGATCCGATGAATAACCGTTGGCCGAGGAGCAGGCCGAGAAATCGCGGTTCTTCTGCAGCACTTGGTTTTGGCGCTGATAGCCGACATAAGCGGTGATATTGCCCTTGTTGTTGGCGGTATTTGTGCCAATCAACATGTTAATGTCGTAGGCCGCACCGTCGAACACGCTATCAGGGGCGTTGGTGTAGCCGCCAGCGGTGACCAAACCGCGTTCGCGCGAGTTGTTGTTGTTGTGCTGATAGGCGCTCATCGTGGCGCCCAGTTCAACACCTTCAAAGTCTTTGCGCATGATGAAGTTCACCACGCCGGCAACGGCGTCCGAACCGTACACGGCCGAGGCACCACCCGTCAGAATTTCGGTATGATCAACTAGTGCCGCCGGTATCTGGTTCAAGTCTGGATAAGGCACTTCGGCATCGCCCGGGCCGAGGCGCTTGCCGTCAACCAGGACGAGGGTACGGGCGGCGCCTAAATCGCGAAGGTCGATTGTGACCGTGCCCGACGAGCCATTGCCTTCGCCCGCGGTCTGAGAGGCAAACACAGCCGGCAAGCTGTTCATGAGCGTACCGACGTCGGTGGTGCCCTGAAGCTTCAGCTCTTCCTGGGAAACCATCGTCACCGGCGAGGCGCTGGTGGCACTGATTTGCGGAATGCGTGAACCCGTCACCACCACCTGTTCGACCTGTTGTTGGGCGTAGACCGGCGACATGGTGAGTGCTGCCGCGGTAGCTGCTCCAAGGAACAGCGATGAGCGGACACTGAATTTAAGATTAGACACTAGAACCCCCTTATCTGGTTCGTAACGAGACGATGCACGGGCTCAGGTCTGCTTATTTGCTAACCGTTGGCGCTTTTGTGGACGCCTTCATTGCCCGCATGACAGGGACGCTAAATTCAGATGTCTTCTTCGTCACCAGTCGATACGAGTTTGCAATGATTTAGCTACGTGCCTGTTGCGTGAATGCTGCACAAAAGGGTAGCAAAGATGCAATATTGCAATTTTTCTTGTGAAATAGAAATGGAATTACCAGTTTTCCTAGCCAGTGATCAAATAATATCCACGGACTGGAAAATGTGCTTCATTTTTAAAATCAATTAGTTGGCAGCACAAAAAATAGGCTTACGCAACGAATACCGCTTAGGTTGCGGTGTGTAAGATTATTCCCCTGTGTGGCGGTTTCTTTGATCAGAGATGTTGCGGCCGCTACGCTTGCGTTGAGTCTGGACCCCTGGCCGTGGTTATAAGAAGCGTGAGTTAGAGTCGGATGAGATTGTGATGGCAGAGGCACCCAGCGTGGACACGCTCAGTTTCGAAGCTGCGTTGAAGGAGCTGGAAGGCATCGTGGCGCGGCTGGAGCAGGGCCAAGTTGAGTTGGAGGATTCCATCGCGCTTTACGAACGCGGCCAGGCCCTCAAGGTCCATTGCGAGAGTAAGTTGAAAGCAGCAGAAGGACGGCTCGAAAAAATTGTACAGAGTGGTTCCAAGTTTGCTGCTGAACCGCTGGATATCAGCTGAGGCGGTGTTTTTCGGACATCCGTGTTCCGGAATGCGGTTTATCCGCTCGCGGACAAATTGAGTCACAGCTAGTACCGAATTTCTTCCGGAGCGTTCTTCGGTATTGGGACTGTTTGATGATATGGGTTGCTGAGGCCTGTGTGCTTTGTGCAATGAGCGTTCTGTGGTGCGCAAACATCAGGACTCAGAGCGACTAATAATCTTACGCGGGATTAATAACCCTTTCTGTATCAGGCCATTGCAAAAAGGAGTGGCTTGATTTCTTTGTCTATATGACTGACCTTTAAAGAGGCGGCCGCCGTTGGGTGGGGGAGTTTGTTATGACCCAAGCTGCGCGGCGAGCGGAGCAAAATATGTCGGTAGCCAGCAAAACGCCTCTTTTGGACGGCGTTACAACGCCTAAAGAGTTGAGGTCGCTGTCGCGATCCGTTCTGCCGCAACTCGCCGACGAGTTGCGCAAGGAACTGATTGATATCGTCTCCGTCACGGGCGGTCATCTTGGCTCCAGCCTCGGTGTGGTCGAGCTCACGGTTGCGTTGCATTACGTCTTCAATACGCCAGACGATCGTCTGATTTGGGACGTCGGCCATCAGGCCTATCCCCACAAGATTCTGACTGGCCGCCGCGATCGCATGCGCACGCTGCGCCAGGGCGGCGGGCTTTCCGGATTCACCAAACGCGCCGAGAGCGAATACGATCCTTTTGGCGCCGCCCATTCTTCGACCTCGATTTCGGCAGGTTGCGGTTTTGCTGTGGGCAGCGAGCTGAAGGGCGACAAGCGTAACGTCGTGTCGGTGATCGGTGACGGTTCGATGAGCGCTGGCATGGCTTATGAAGCCATGAACAATGCCGGCGCCTCCAATACCCGCCTGATCGTGATCCTCAACGACAACGACATGTCGATTGCCCCGCCGGTGGGCGCGCTCAGTGCGCATCTTTCGCGGCTGGTGTCGTCGCGCTCCTATCGCGGTGTGCGCAAGCTGTTTAAGCGTCTGGCGCTCAAGCTGCCGCGCCCGCTCGCCATCGGCGCGCGCCGGGTTGAGGAATATGCCCGTGGCATGGTTACGGGCGGCACATTGTTCGAAGAGCTCGGCTTCTACTATGTCGGCCCGATCGATGGGCATAATCTCGAGCATCTGATCCCGGTGCTGGAAAATGTGCGCGACATGCAGAATGGCCCGATCCTGGTCCATGTCGTCACCCAGAAGGGCAAGGGCTATGCCCCCGCCGAGAACAGCGCCGACAAGTATCACGGCGTCACCAAGTTCAATGTCCTGACCGGCGAGCAGAAGAAGTCAAAGTCCAATCTGCCGTCCTATACCAAGGTGTTTTCCGATGCTTTGGTCGCGGAAGGCAAAGCCGATCCGCGCATCGTGGCGATCACCGCCGCCATGCCTTCGGGTACCGGTGTTGACACCTTCGCCAAGGAATTTCCCGGCCGCTGTTTCGATGTCGGCATTGCCGAGCAGCATGCAGTGACCTTTGCCGCCGGTCTTGCAGCAGAAGGCCTGAAGCCGTTCTGCGCGATTTATTCCACCTTCCTGCAGCGCGCTTATGACCAAGTGGTGCATGACGTGGCTTTGCAAGGGCTGCCGGTGCGCTTTGTCTTGGATCGCGCCGGTCTGGTGGGGGCGGACGGGCCGACACATGCCGGTTCCTTCGACGTGACTTATCTCTCCACTTTGCCTGGCATGGTGGTGATGGCGGCCGCCGACGAGGTCGAGTTGATGCATATGGTGGCGACCCAGGTCGCCTATAACGATGGTCCCTCGGCCTTGCGCTATCCGCGCGGCGAAGGCGTCGGTCTCGAACGCCCGCTGATCGGCACGCCGCTGGAAATCGGCAAAGGCCGAGTGCTGCGCGAAGGCACTTCCATCGCCATTCTCAGCCTTGGCACCCGTCTGGCACCGGCTCTGGAAGCCGCCGAGAAGCTCTCCGGCTACGGATTGTCGGCCACGGTGGCGGATGCCCGTTTCGCCAAGCCGCTCGATCAGGATCTTGTCCGCCGCTTGGCGCAAGAGCACGAACTGCTCATTACGGTGGAAGAAAACGCGATCGGCGGCTTCAGCTCCCATGTCCTGCAGTTCCTCGCTTGCGAAGGCCTGCTCGACAAAGGGCTGAAGGTGCGCCCGATGATCCTGCCGGACCGCTATCAGAACCACGATACGCCCGAACGCATGTATGCCGAGGCTGGTCTTGATGCCAACAGCATCGCGCAGACCGCATTGCTGGCCTTGGGGCGGGAAAAAGCGGCGGCGGCCGTACGCGCATAGCCTGATTTCCCGGATCGCCCTTGACCCGGCTGGGTTCAGCCCCGAAATAGGGGCTGAGCTTCCTCTTGCGGGATGACGGGGTCTATGGCGACGCGTGCAGATGTTTTCCTGGTTGAACACGGCTTTGCCGCTTCGCGCTCGGAAGCGCAGGCGGCGATCCGCGCTGGCACCGTGAGTGCCAATGGCCAGCGCGTGCTGAAGCCCAGCCAAACCCTGGCCGACGATGCTGTCATCGCCTACACCAAGGCGCATCCTTATGTCTCGCGCGGTGCTTTGAAATTACTTGCGGCCCTGGACCATTTTGAGCTCTCGCCGGAAGGGATGATCTGTCTCGATGTTGGGGCCTCTACCGGCGGCTTTACCGAAGTCCTGCTGGAGCGCGGTGCCCACCGCGTCTATGCCGTCGATGTCGGTCATGGCCAGATGCGCCAGAAGCTGCTCGATGACGAACGCGTCGTGGCGCTGGAAGGCAGCGATGCCCGCAATCTTACCTCTGCGCAAATCCCTGAACCGCCGCAAGCCATCGTGGCCGATGTCAGCTTCATCAGCTTGAAGCTGGCGCTGCCTGCCGCTCTGTCGCTGGCGAAGAATGCCTGGCTGGTGGCCTTGGTCAAACCGCAATTTGAAGCGGGCAAGGCGGCTGTCGGTAAAGGCGGCATCGTCAAGGACGAAGCCGTGCAGAATGCCGCCGTGCAGGAAGTCATCAAGCTCTTGGAAAAGCGCCATTGGACGGTGCTCGGCAGCATCGACAGCCCTATTGAAGGTGGCGACGGCAATCGCGAATTCCTGGTCGCAGCGAGGCAGGCGTGACGGCGCTCTGCCGTCATTTCACCAGCTGTGGCGGCTGTCTCTATCAGGACATGCCGGATGAAGCTTATCGCGCGCTGAAGCGCGAAATGGTGGTGTCGGCCTTGTCGCGCGCCGGTGTTCAAGCCGACATCAGTGATGTCGTGGAAGTCGCTCCGGCAACGCGGCGTCGCGCGGCGCTCAAGGTCAAAGTCGAAGAGGGCGTGACGACGATCGGATTTCATGCCGCGCGCACGCATGAGATCGTCGATATGCAGGAGTGCCGGGTGCTGACGCCAGCACTCACCGCCTTGCTGCCGGGCTTGCGCGCGATGTTTGCGGAAGTACTGGCCCCGGCAGGCGATGCGGATTTGCGGCTGACGGAAACCGGAACCGGCATCGAAGCGGCGCTGCGCTGGCAGAAGAAAACCGACACCGTCACGCTCGCGAGCTTGGCGCGTTGGGCCGATAAGCTGGGCCTGATCCGTATTGCTTCGCGTGGCGAGGTGGTGGTTTCGCTCGGCGAGCCCAAAGTGCGGCTCGGCAAAGCGCTGGTCCCGCTGCCGCCGGAAGCTTTTCTGCAGCCGACCCGCGATGGCGAAAAGGTGCTGCAGGATTTCGTGGTCAAAACGCTTAACAGCGCAAAGAAGGTGGCCGATCTTTTTTGCGGCTGTGGCACCTTCACTTTTCCTTTGGCAGAAAAAGCCCGCGTGCATGCGGTTGAACTCGAAGTGCCGATGCTGGGTGCTTTGTCTGCCGCCGTCAAAACCACCTCCGGCCTCAAGCCCATCACCACGGATAAGCGCAATCTCTTCAAACGGCCGCTGACCCAGTTCGAGCTCAACACCTATGACGGTCTGTGCCTCGATCCGCCGCGTGCGGGCGCGTTGGAGCAGGCGAGGGTGCTGGCCACCTCCAAGCTGCCGCGCATCGCTTATATCTCCTGTGATGCGGACAGTTTTGCGCGCGACGCCCGCGTCCTGATCGATGGCGGATATCGCCTGACTGAGGTCGTGCCGGTGGACCAGTTCCTGTGGTCCTCGCATATCGAGCTGATGGGAGAATTTGTGCGATGAGAGCGTTGTTCGTTCTCTTCGCCTTTCTCTTTTTGGTCCCAGCCCAGGCCAACGGCTATGCGGATTGGGCTGCCGTGGTGGTGGCCGGCGACTCCTATTCCCATGAAGGCGCCCGCACCGCGGTGTTCGACAATGGCCGCACCGCCATCGCGCACGAGCTTGCCGCCATTGGCTTTGCGCCCGATCACATCCGCCAGCTTTCCGATCGCCCGAAGAAATATCCTGAAGGCTCGCCCACGCTGTCCACACCGCGCAACATCGCGCGGGCTTTGTCGGCGGTGGCAGAGAAAACCAAAGGCGGGTGTCTGGCCTATCTCACGTCCCATGGCGACGACAAAGGTGTCGGCATCGGCGATTATCTTTTGAGCCCGAAAGGGCTGGCCAAGCTGATCGACCAGAGCTGCAAGGGCCGCCCGGCCGTGCTGATCGTTTCGGCCTGTTATTCCGGGGTCTTTGTGCCGAAGCTGAAAGCCGCGGACCGCATCGTTCTGACCGCGGCGGCGCCGGATCGCTCCTCTTTCGGCTGCGGCGAGAGCGACCGTTACACCTTCTTCGATGCTTGCGCGCTCGAAGCCTTCCAGCGCACCAGCGATTTCCCCAGCATGGGCAAACACGCCATCGCTTGCGTTGCTGCGCGCGAGAAGAAGGAAGAGGTCGATCTTCCGTCCAATCCGCAGCTCGTGGCCGGCGACAAGGCTGCGGCCGTCATTCCGAAGTGGAAATAGATTTTAAAAACGGAAATTTGCGGTTCCAATCGGCTTTTTTGCTCGTAACGGGTTGGAATGAAACGATGATCGACAGAAAGTTTGGGTGCATATAAGCGCTTTATCCTGCCCTGGACGGACGCTTTAGGTGCACCCAGGCAGCGCGCGGATGCATCGCAAAGACATCGTGTTCTCAACGCGGTCAAACAGCCACGACGATGTGGGAAGCGGGGCTGCCAGTTTCAAGGGGCATTATCCCAAGCAAGAGATTTTACTCTAACCCCAAACATTTCTTTGGCGCGTCAGACCGTTAGCGCGCCGATTGCGGAGAGGAAAGCTTCAGCATCCACCGGCTTGTGCAGCAGCGTGCATTTTGCAAGATCGGCCGGGATCTCCGTGATGCCCATATCGCCGGTCATAAGCACCGCCGGAACTTCGGTGTTGAGTATCTTGCGCAACTGGCGGATCAGGTCGATGCCATTGGTGTCCGGCAAGCGGTAATCGCACAACACCAGCCCGGGGTTGAAGCCCGTTTCCAGTATCGCCAGCACGGCATCGCGACTGTGCGCAATGCAGGTCTCGATGCTGTAGGACTGCAGCATCATCTGCACCGCTTCGGCGACATCCTGGTCGTCGTCGATCAGCAAAACGGTAGGATGTTCTGGCGCCGCTTCGGGTTCGGGGAAAGGCTTTTCGGTTTCGCTTGGCGCAGCGGCGTTGCGGGCTTGCGGCAGTTCGATCGAGAAGGACGATCCCGAGCCCAATTCCGAGTGCACCGAAATGCGGTGGCCGAGCGTGTCAGCGACGCGCTTGGCGATCGAAAGCCCGAGCCCAAGCCCTTTGCGGCGGTCGCGCGCCGGATTGCCGAGCTGCACATGGTCTTCGAAAATCGTGTTGAGCGCGGCCGCGGGAATGCCGATGCCGGTGTCTGTGACGGAGATGCAGACCTTGTCGCCCACCGCTTCGCAATAGACGCCGATCAGCCCCTTGTCGGTATAGCGGATGGCGTTGGTAACGAAGTTCGAGATGATGCACTCAAGCATCTTGGGATCGCTATGCACCGCCAGGTCGGTCGGCAGGCTCGACAGGCGGAGCCCCTTGTACCGGGCCTGAGGCTCGGCACAGGCAACAACCCGCAAGAGATGGTCGTTAAGCGCGAAGTCCTGAAAATGGGGCTGCAGATGTCCGCTTTCGAGATCCGAGATGTCGAGCAGCGCCTCAAGGATGTCGCCCATCGCTTTCAACGGTTGCCGGATCTTGTCGCACAAATCCTCGAGGTCTTTGCGGCCAACCTTGCGCGACAGAGCCGAGAGATAAGCGAGCGAGGCTTGCAGCGGCTGACGCAGATCGTGGGAGGCGGCGGCGAGAAACGTGCTCTTGGCCTTGTTGGCCGCTTCCGCCGCATCACGCACCAGCATCAGCTCGGCGGTACGGCTCCCCACCGTTTCCTCCAATTGGTCTTTGTAGCGGCGCAGCTCCTCCTCGGCCTGGTGGCGCGCGGTGATGTCGTCATAGGTGCCCAGCACCCCGATGATCTCGTTATCCTGATTGCGCAGCGGGACTTTGGCGGTACGGATCCAGGTCGTGCGACCGTCAGAGGTGGTAATCGGTTCGTCATAGGATGGCTTGGCCACACCACTATCGATGACGTTGCGATCATCCTGGCGGTAGGCCTCCGCCTGATCGGCCCAGGCCATCTGAGAGTCGTCCTGGCCCACCACCTCATCCGGGCCGTTTTTCCCGGCATCAGCCGCGAAAGCCGGATTGCAGCCGAGATAACGCAGGTTTCGATCTTTCCAGAACACCCGGATGGGGGCCGTATCGATGATGGTTTGCAGCAGATGACGTGACTCGCGCAGGTCCCGGTTTGCCGCCTCCTTGTTGGCCCGGGCGAGCCCCATTTCCCCGATCAATTGGGCGAGGCGGGTGAAGAACTCCATCATCACCCGGACTTCGTCTTCGCTGAAGACGGGGACTTTGCCCAGCGCCCGCAAGTAACGCGTCTTGTCGAAGCCGAATTCTTCGGCCTGATGCGCAAACTGGGTGTGATCCGGTTCCTTGAAAAAGAACTGGCCGGTGAAGAAGTTACCGAGGTGTTCCCCGCCGATGATGATCGGCACGGCGACATCGACCAGCCCGTTCTTGCAGCGATAAACGTTGTATCGTTCTCCGCTTTGCAGCTGCCCGGCCAAGGCGGTGTCGCTCTCCCGGCAACGCAACGCCGTTGACGGATGCTGTCGATGAAATTGTGTGCAGATATCCTGCCACCCGGTGGCGACCAGGACATGCCCTTCCAGGTCGAGCACCGCCATGACTGCGCCAGTCAGCGACGTGAAGCTCTCGCACAGAGCTTGCAATTCACTGACTGGGATAACATCAGCAAATTTCATACGATATTATCCCACCGGAAGGCCCCTTCGTCCATCGGTCGAGGGGCAGCGGCCTTCGGACTTTGGGCCGGTCGCGCACGGCATGGAGCGACGGTATTGCTTGGCTGGCGCCGGTCTACCAAGTGCTGAGCTCAACCTTCTCTTGCTCAGAAAGGCTACAGCCGCTGCGCCCAAATAATACCGTCAGGAAGTGCCGGGTCAGAGCAAATTCTCTTTGCCAGCGAGGGAGGTTATTTCTTCTCTCCCGCTTCATTCCCCGTGATGATCGCATTGCGCAGCTGGGTGGAGACGTCGCTCATGCCTTCGGGAGAATGCGGCAGCAGGATCACTTTCGAGCCTGACGAGACGCCGATCTCCTTCATAGTGTCGAAATATTGCGTCAGCAGCACCAGGTTCAGCACTTCATGTTCGCTGACCGAGCCCACTTCCGCTTTGAAAGCGGTGATGCTTTCGCGCAAGCCGTCGACAATGGCGCGGCGCTGTTTGGCGATGCCTTCGCCTTGCAGCCGCTTGGATTCCGCTTCGGCTTCGGCGGCTTTCACCACCAGGATCTTGTTGGCTTCACCCTTGGCCGCGGCGGCGACCTGCAAGCGCTGCTGGGTCTGGATCTCGTTCATCGCCGCTTTGACGTTGTCGGCCGGGTTGACGTCGGTGACCAGGGCATTGGGAATCTCGAAGCCGTAAATCTTCATCGAGGCATCGAGTTCGGTCTTCACCGCCATGCCGATGTCGTCCTTCTTCTCGAAGACTTCGTCGAGGTTCATGCGCGGAACCTTGGCCCGCACCACATCCAGGACATAGGAGCGGATCTGCTCTTCGTGATTGGAGAGCTGGTAATAGGAGACGGACTCGCTGCCTGCCGCCACGCGGAACTGCACCGCCACCAGTACCTTCACGAAGACATTGTCGGCGGTCTTGGTTTCGATCTCGACCAAGAGCTGCTGGACCCGCAAGGAAACCCGCTGGGCGACATTCTCGATGAAGGGAATCTTGATGTTGAGGCCTGGTCCGGCGGTGCGGACGTAACGGCCGAACTGCTCGATGATGGCGCAGCTCTGCTGCTGCACCGTGAAGAAGGTCTGGAGCAGGGCGATCATCAGGAAGAAGAGAACGACGACGGCGAAAATGCTGGCAATAGCCATGGCGGTTTCCTCAGCTATCCGTGCCTGGAATCAGGGCCGGTTCCCTAGAATATGGGGTGTGGCTGTGGCGGCAACCATTGCGGGCGCCATTTGGCCGCAGATCAAGATTAGCCGATCTGTCCGCGGTGCCGAAGCGCCTGATCCGCCAGCACGATCGCCATCATGGCTTCGCCCACCGGCACGGCGCGGATGCCGACGCAAGGATCGTGGCGGCCTTTGGTGAAGACCTCGGTCTCCTGGCCATGCACATCGATGGTCCGGCGCGGCGTCAGGATGGAAGAGGTGGGTTTGACGGCGAAGCGCAGCACCACCGGCTGGCCGGTGGAAATGCCGCCGATGATGCCGCCCGCGTGATTGGCGAGAAAAACCGGCTTGCCATCAGGGCCTGCCCGCATCTCATCGGCATTCTCTTCGCCGCTCATGGCCGCGGTGGCAAAGCCATCGCCGATTTCGACGGCCTTCACCGCATTGATGCTCATCATGGCCGAGGCCAGTTCGGCATCGAGCTTGCCATAGACCGGTGCGCCGAGCCCGGCAGGAAGGCCTTCCGCCACCACTTCCACAATGGCGCCGCAGGAGGAACCACTCTTACGCACGCCTTCAAGATATTCCGTCCACGGCTCAACCGCGGAAGCATCGGGACAGAAGAACGGATTGTTGCCAGTTTCCGCCCAATCCCATTTGGCGCGGTCGAGCTTCTGTGTGCCCATCTGGACGAGGGCGCCGCGGATTTTCACGTCGCCATAAAGATGGGCGAGCACCTTCTTGGCGACAGCACCGGCCGCAACGCGCGCTGCGGTTTCGCGGGCACTGGCGCGGCCTGAGCCTTTGTAATCGCGCACGCCGTATTTGGCGAAATAGCTGTAATCGGCATGGCCGGGGCGGAACTTGTCCCGGATGTCGGCATAATCTTTGGAACGCTGATCGACATTCTCGATCATCAGCGCAATTGGCGTGCCGGTCGTCACCTGTTGCGGCAGACGCTCGTCCTGGAAGACACCCGAGAGGATTTTCACCTGATCGGGTTCTTTGCGCTGGGTGACGAATTTCGAGCTGCCGGGTTTGCGCCGGTCGAGGTCACCCTGAATATCGGCTTCGCTCAGCGGGATATTGGGCGGGCAGCCATCCACCACACAGCCAAGTGCCGGGCCATGGCTTTCGCCGAAGGTCGTGATCCGGAACAGATGGCCGAAGCTGTTGTGGCTCATGGCCCGCCTTCGTTATTCGCCGGATTTGGCGATGGTCAGATCCGGTGAATCCGGATTCTTCATGCCGATGATGTGATAGCCCGCATCCACATGCAGGGTTTCGCCGGTGACCGCTTTGCCCATGTCGGACAACAGGAAAAGAGCTGCGTTGCCGACTTCCTCCAGCGTGATGGTCCGGCGCAGCGGGGAATTGTACTCATTCCACTTCAGGATATAGCGGAAATCGCCGATGCCCGACGCGGCCAGGGTCTTGATCGGACCGGCCGAGATGGAGTTGACGCGGATGGCCTTCTTGCCGAGGTCTTCGGCGAGGTAGCGCACGCTGGCTTCCAAAGCGGCCTTGGCCACGCCCATCACATTGTAATGCGGCATCACCTTCTCGGCGCCGTAATAGGTGAGAGTGACCATGCTGCCGCCCTCGGTCATCAGCTTCTCGGCGCGCTGCGCGACCGCTGTGAACGAGAAGCAGGAGATGTTCATCGTCTGGGCGAAATTCTCGGCCGTGGTGTCGACATAGCGGCCCTTGAGCTGGTCCTTGTCAGAAAAGGCGACAGCATGGACGATGAAATCCAACGTGCCCCATTTTTCCTCAAGCGCCTTGAAGGCGGCATCGAGCGAGGCCGGATCGGTGACGTCGCAATCCAGCACCAGAGCCGGATTCAGCGGTTCCACCAGCGGCACGACGCGCTTCTTGAAGACCTCGCCTTGATAGGTGAAGGCCAGCTCCGCGCCCGCATCGTGCAGCGCCTGCGCGATGCCCCAGGCGATGGAATGCTGGTTGGCGACGCCCATGATGAGGCCGCGCTTGCCCTTCATAAGGCCTTCGAACGCCATGTAACTCCTCCGACTCTCTGGTGCTGGCGTCAAATGCCTTGAAACGGCTCCCGAAAGCAAGAATTCCGGCCTCCAGGGCGGCTTTGGGGGCTGGAAAGCCGCGAGTTTGTACAAAATTGTTTTTTGGTTTCAACGCCTAAGGGAAGTTTAACCATCTCAGCCCCATGATGGACGCGTCTGACGGGAACTCCCCATGGTCACACGTACCGCAGAGCAGGATACGGCTGGCGGCCGTTATCGATACCTGCGTGAATTGGGCCTGCCCATATTGTTCGGCGCGGTGGTGCTGCTTGGCTCGGCGACGCTGCTTTTGTTCGCCAATATCTCGGCCTTGAATGCCAATCTGCGTTCTATGGAACATTCGCAGAAGGTCCTGACCCAGATCGCCGAGCTTGAAACGGGGATTCTGGGCGATGAATTGACCGTGCGCGGCTATGCTTTGACGGGCGATGCGCGCTTCCTGGCGTTTCAAAAGTTTGAGCGCGCGAAGAGTGACAAGGCCAAAGCGGAATTGCTGCGCCTGTCCAGTGACGAACCCGAACATCTGGCTGAATACCAGCGGGTGATGCGGGACGTTGCCTGGCATGAGGATACCTTCTCGAAATTGTCCGGATACGGACCTGACAAATCACAGGTTGTAGCTCACGCCATTGTCGACCCGCAGGTTCGCGCCAACATGAAAAGGACCCGCCTGGGTTTGGCGGCCTTGCGCAATCAGGAATTCAAGGATTTGGGCGACCGCCAGCGCCAGATGACCGACCAGATCTCCCGGGCTTTTTTCCTGGCGGTGGGGATCATCCTGCTGGCTTTCGCGCTTGGCGGGGTAGGAATCTGGGCTGCAAGGCTGCAAGGGCCGCGCGAAGTGAAATTTTAAGTCTCGTTTCTGCATAGTTCTCGCGAAAACCCCAGAATGGGGCTGGGTGGACGCTTTCGCTGCGTCCGGCCGAGGGGAGAGAACATGAGCCTTGCTGCGCCGCGAGCACGAGCCTGGGACATCCTGGAGGCCGGTATCCTGCGCGAGATGGGCCTGCCGATGCTGGTGGTCTCGCTGGTTCTCTTCGTTTCGGCCATGACGCTGTTGGGCGCCAATGTCTCGGAAATGCGCCGCGGCTACGCAAGGGTGCAGCAAGCCAATGAGGCGCTGCTCGAACTGGAGACGGTGAATAACGATATTCTCCGCATCGAGATGACGGTGCGAGGCTATGCCCTCAGCGGCGACCCCATCTATCTCACCTGGAAGCAGATGGCGGAAAGCGGGCTGCATGACCGGGTGGCTGTGTTCGACACGACGTTCGGTGAGAACCAGCACGCCAACGTCGCCAATCTCAAGCATCTCCTGGCCGAGCATTGCTATTTTTTCGATCGTTTGGCCGAGCGTGTTCCCAATGAGCGCGAGGCGGTGGTCGCGGCCGTGGTGGCCTATGGCAAGAAGGTCGGGCGCAAGGGCATCGAGGATCTTCTGGTGGCGATGCGCAGCGTCGAAGTGAAAAAACTCGCGCAAGAGCAGGTGCTGGCCGAGAACCGTGTCATCAACGCCTATTGTTATGCCATCGGCATGTCGGCGGCGGCGCTGCTGTTCGCGGGCTTCGGTTTCGCCTTGCTGGCGCATGACCGCCGCGGACGGCGCAGCAGAGCCTAGCGCTGCTTGTCGCGCGGGTCGTAATCGGCGCGCCAGCGTTCCGCAAAAGCCTTGAGCTCGGCGTCCTCGCCTTCAGGCAGAGTGACGATCAACCGGACATAAAGATCACCGGCATGCTCGCGGCCGCTGCCCGGGATGCCCTTGCCTTTGAGGCGCAGCACTTTGCCGGAATTCGAGTTCGGCGGCAGCGATAGCGCCACCGTACCGGACAGCGTGCGCACCGCCACTTTGCCGCCTAACACGGCCTCTTTCAGCGTCACAGGCAAATCAATCTTCAGGTCGCGGCCTTCGCGGGTGAAGTAAGGATGGGGAGCCACTTTGACCTGGATCAGGACATCGCCTGGCGGTCCGCCATTACGGCCGGCGCCGCCGCGTCCGCGCAAGCGGATCTGCTGACCGTCTTTCAGGCCCGGCGGAATTTTCACATCGATCTGTTCGCCATTGGGCAGCACCACCCGGCGTGTACCGCCATTGGCGGCTTCCTCGAAGCTGACCGTGGTTTCGACTTCGAAATCCTGTCCGGCTGCGGGCTGTGGCCGCCGTCCGCGGCCGCCGCCAAACGCGCCACCTAAGAGATCAGCGAAAATATCTTCGGCATTGAAGCCTTCCGCATTGGCGCCTTGCTGGCCACCCGTATTGGTCCAGGTGAAATGATAATCGCCAGGGCCGCGTCCGCCGCTGGAACCGCCGAAGGGAAAGCCGCCTTCGAAGCCATGCGCCCGCGGATCAAAGCCTTTGGGATTGCCTTGGGCATCGATTTGTCCGGCATCGAATTTGGCGCGCTTTTCCTTGTCGCCTAGGATGTCATAGGCGCCGCCAATTTCCTGAAAGCGCTTCTTCGCGGCCTGATCGCCACCCTTGGTATCGGGATGGTGTTTCTTGGCCAGCGTCCGGAAGGCCTTCTTGATGTCTGCTTCGCTGGCATTCCGGGGAACACCCAGCACTTCATAAGGATCGCGCATCGTTTCTCTAACATCCGCCGACTCAGGGGCCGGTTCTCTATATAGGGTGAGGCTTCAAGTCCTGTTAATGGCTTGTTTGCGCTGGCGGCGGCGGCGGCAGAGCCCGAAGTTTCTCCGCGGCCTCTTCCAGACCCGCTTTTGCCGCGATTTGGTAGAGACGGCGGGCGGTTTCAAGATCTTTGGGAACACCGTCCCCATCCTCGTAAAGTTTTCCTAACTGGAAGGCGGCAATGGGATGGTTCGCGGCAGCGGCCCGGCTCAGCCAGGGAATAGCGGCTGCCACATCCCGCGGTCCGGCCTCGCCGTTGAGGAGCATTTCTCCAAGATCAGCCTGGGCGGTCACAAGGCCCATATCGGCGGCTTGCAGCATCTTTTTCTCGGCGGCCTTGGGGTCTTTCTCGACGCCCTGGCCTTTGCGCAGCATCAAGGCCTCGTTGCGCAAGGCGGCGAGATCGACATCCTCGATCTTGTGCCAGGTGTCGTAAGCGCCCTTGTAGTCGCCCGTGTCGTATTGTTTGAGGCCGGCGTCGAAGGTGGCCTGCATCTCCTCGTGATTGGGGCTGCTGGCGCAACCGGCGAGGAGGGCGGCACAGAACAGGAGCCCGGCAGGAAAGCTTCGCATGGCCTGCAAGCTACCTTGGCGCGCTTCCGTATGCAAAACGAAGATGCTATGCGGGACCCATGAGCGAAATTGGCGGTCCCATTGACGACGGCGGAATTGCGGCTTCCCGCGATCCCTTTGAGATGTTCAAGGCCTGGATGGCCGAAGCGGAAAAGACTGAGCCTAACGAGGCCAATGCCATGGCGGTTGCCACGGTGGATGCCCAAGGCCGTCCCAACATCCGCATGGTGCTGTTGAAGTCGGTGGATGCAAGAGGCTTCGTTTTCTACACCAATCTGCAAAGCGCCAAGGGCACAGAGCTTCTGGCCAATCCGCATTGCGCGCTGAATTTCCACTGGAAGACGGTTCGCCGTCAGGTGCGTGTGCGCGGTTCGGTAAGCTTGGTCAGCGATGAAGAAGCGGATGCCTATTTTGCCTCGCGCGCCAAGGATAGCCAGATCGGTGCCTGGGCTTCGGCGCAATCGCGGCCAATGGAAGGGCGCTGGGTGTTCGAAAAAGAGATCGCCAAATACGCGCTGAAATACGGCCTGGTGAAGGTGCCGCGCCCGTCGCATTGGTCTGGCTTCCGCATCAGCCCCTTCGAGATCGAGTTCTGGCGTGATCGTCCGTTCCGGTTGCACGACCGCTTGGTGTACCGCCGCGACAGCGCCGAAGCGCCGTGGCACACCGAGCGCCTGTTTCCTTAAAGCCGGTTTAGAAATTTCCCATGCCATCGCAGCGCTGGCATTTTTAGCTGCTTCATACTTATGGCTTTGCAGAGAGACGCATTCTCAAATGAATCCGGCAAGCCGCTCGCATTTCTGTGACCGGGTTATCCGTAGGAATACATATCGGGAAACTGCGTAACCCAGAAAATCCGCGTACGGCCAATACGTTACGTACACGGATTGTGCGCATAATGGTCACACCCTGAGTGGGGGTACACCCAATATCAACGTTGCGGGCGCCAACTTGCACCCGTGCGAGAAGATTATTGGGGCATGTTATGTCGGAATTTTGCGGCAATCTATCGGTCAAGGCGAAACTGGCCCTGGCAATGGGAGCCATTTTGCTGGCAGCCATTGCGCTTGGCTTGTTCTCGATCTGGGAACTGCGCTCCGTCAATGCCAACGCGGCCGAAATTCGCAGCGATTGGCTGCCATCCACGCGAATCCTTGGCGAAATCAATTATGTGGTGACGCGGTATCGTTCATCGCAAGGCACATCCTTGATGTTCGATGCTGGTCCCGCGCAGGAAAAGCAGATCAGCCGTATCGGCGGTTATCAGAAGCAGGTTGAGGCGGCGATCGCCAAATACCAGCCTTATATTTCTTCCGACGAAGAACGTGCCGCCGCAAACCGCATCCAGCAGGCCTGGACGGTGTATCAGCCGATGTATGATCATGCTTTGGAACTGGCCCGTTCCAACAACCGGACGGATGCCACGGCCTATTTTGTCGGCCCGATGCGCAGCGCCTTTGATGAGCTCAACAAGGCAATCCAGGATGACATCGCGCTGAACAACACGGGCGGCATTGCTGCGGCCGATCTCAGCCAGAAAACCTTTGAGAGCGCCCAGATTTTGATCTTCGGTGCCATCATTTTCGCGGCGCTGTTCTGCATCGTTGCCACCAAGCTGTTGTCGTCCTGCGTTGGTACGCCTTTGGTCGGTATCACGGGCGCCATGTCGGAGCTGGCCGCCGGAAAATTGAACGCCAATGTTCCTTATGCGGAGCGCCAGGACGAGATCGGCCAGCTTGCCGGTGTCATGACCAGATTCAAGGACCAGCTGGCAGCCGCCGAGCGTGCCAAAGCCGAACAGACACAGATCATCGTTTCGTCGGTTGGTGCCGGTCTTGAGGATCTGGCCAAGGGCGATCTCACGCACCGGATCACGGCGACGCTGACAGGGCCTTTTGACAAGTTGAAGGAAGATTTCAACACCGCTGTCGCCCGCCTGGAAGACACCATGAAGAAGGTGCTGACCTCTGCCGGCCAGATTGCCAATGGCGCGGGCGAGATTTCGCAAGCCGCCGACGATCTTTCGCGGCGTACGGAACAGCAGGCGGCGAGCCTGGAAGAGACCGCTGCGGCGCTCGAAGAGATCACCGCCACCATGAAGAAGACGGCGAGCAACACCCATGAGGTGAACTCCTCGATCACCGGTGCAACCGCTGTTGCCAAAGAGGGCGGGCAGGTGGTGGAGGCGGCGACCGAGGCCATGGATGGGATTGCGCAATCCTCCAAAGAAATCACCGATATCATCAGCGTCATCGATGAGATCGCCTTCCAGACCAATCTGTTGGCGCTCAATGCCGGCGTGGAAGCGGCCCGTGCGGGCGAAGCGGGCAAAGGCTTTGCCGTGGTGGCGTCCGAAGTGCGCGCCTTGGCGGGCCGTTCTGGCGAAGCCGCCAAAAAGATCAAGGCGCTGATTTCCAATTCGGGTGAGCATGTGGCGGGCGGCGTCAAGCTTGTCGGCGAATCCGGCCAGGCTTTGAAGCGCATTGTGGATCAGGTGCAGCAGATCAATGCCTTGGTCAGCGAAATGGCGGGTGCCGCCGAGCAGCAATCGACCGGTATCCAGCAGGTCAATGCCGCGGTCGGCCAGATGGATCAGGTCACGCAGCAGAATGCGGCCATGGTGGAAGAGTCCACGGCGGCATCGCGCAATCTGGCAGAAGAAACCCGCGTCTTGATGGACCTTGTGGCGTTCTTCCGGGTCAGCGGCTCTGCTGTGGTTACCCCCATCCGTGCGGCTGCAAAGCCGGCGCTGCGTCTGGCAAAGGCTTCGCCGTCACGGGCTTCGGGGTCTGCCGCCAAACCTGCGACACGTGACTGGACGGATTTCTAAAGCCGAAGGAGGCTTCTGTGGTACGCTTTCAAGATGTTTCCGTCGGAACCAAAGTCATCACCGTCATGGCCTTTATCGGCATCGCGGCGCTGGCTTTCGGTCTGTTCTCGGCGGCAAAACTTGCATCGGTCAACGCCAACGCGTCCGATATCCGCGACAACTGGCTGCCCAACACGCGTACATTGGGTGATCTGCATTACTGGGTGACGCGCTATCGCTCCGGCCAGGCAGTGCTACTGCTTAGCGCTTCGGAGGCTCAGAAGGCCAAACAAGCGTCGCGCAACGCCGGTTTCGAGAAGACCATACTCGGGATCGTCGCCGACTACCGCGGTAAGGTGACGAACGACCAGGAACGCGCCATGGTCGACCAGATTTCGGCCGCGTGGGCGGAATTCTCGCCGACCGCTGCCAAGGCGCTCGAAATCGAGAAGACGGAAGGGCGCGAAGCCGAAGTTGCTTACTTCATGGGGCCGTCCCGTGACGCCTTCGATAAGGTCAACAAGGCCGTCGAGGCCGCGATCGCTTATAACAATGACGGTGGCGTTGCGGCAGGCAACACCAGCGAAGATACCTACAAATCCGCGCGTACCTGGATTTTTATCTCGGTCGCTCTGGGCCTTCTGTTTTGCGCTGCGTCCGCTCTGGTGCTGCTGCGGGCCGTGGTTTCTCCGCTGGGCCGCATGACGCGGGCGATGGGCGAACTCGCACAAGGCAATCTCAATGCGGAAGTGCCCCATGCCGATCAGCAGGATGAAATTGGCCAGCTCGCGGGCACCATGACCACTTTCAAGAACCAGTTGAAGGCGGCGGAACGTTCCAAAGCCGAGCAGACGGAAATTATCGTCGCCAGCATCGGCACGGGGCTTGATCATCTGGCCAAGGGTGATCTCACGCACCGCATCTCCGCCGATCTCACTGGACCTTTCGCCAAGCTGAAGGAGGATTTCAACACTGCCATCGGCCGTCTGCAGGATACGGTGAAGACGATTCTCGAAAATACCGGCGATATCACCAGCGGTGCTTCGGAGATTTCTCAGGCCGCCGACGATCTGTCCCGCCGCACCGAGCAGCAGGCGGCCAGCCTCGAAGAGACTGCGGCGGCGCTGGAAGAGATCACGGTGACGCTGAAGAAGACGGCCAGCAATACGCGCGAGGCCGACAAGGCGTCCATGGCGGCTACCAGTGTTGCCAATGCAGGCGGTGAAGTGGTCGATGCGGCGACCGCCGCGATGGATGCCATTGCCCAGTCGTCCGGGGAGATCACCGATATCATCGGCGTCATCGATGAGATCGCCTTCCAGACCAATCTGCTTGCCTTGAACGCCGGTGTCGAAGCGGCGCGGGCGGGCGAAGCCGGCAAAGGTTTTGCCGTGGTGGCGAGTGAAGTGCGCGCGCTGGCGGGGCGTTCCAGCGAAGCCGCCAAGAAGATCAAGACCCTGATCTCGGCTTCGGGCGAACATGTGGCTGGCGGCGTCAAGCTGGTCGGCGAATCCGGTCAGGCGCTGAAGCGCATTGTGGAGCAAGTGCAGCAGATCAATGCGCTGGTGAGCGAGGTGGCAAAGGCCGCAGAGCAGCAGGCGGCCGGTATCCAGGAGGTCAACGCTGCGGTCGGGCAGATGGACCAGGTCACCCAGCAGAATGCGGCCATGGTGGAAGAGTCGACAGCGGCGTCCCGCAGCTTGGCCGACAAAACTCGCGCATTGCAGGAACTGGTTCTCTTTTTCGAGGTTGGCGTGCCGGCGGCAGCGGTGTCCCGGCGGGATACGCCGCGTCCGGCGGCTAAAGCTCCCAGCATGTCGCCGCGTGCGTCGTCCGCACCGCGAAGAGCCGCGGCTGTTGCCGTCGCGCAAAAAGAGGAAACGCAAAACGATTGGGCGGAGTTCTGAGCGAATTGTAGGGACTAGTACTTATGCGCGTAGAGAACTCCGTACACCAATCGTCAAGCCGTTGGTCTTAAGAATTCCTTGCCGGATGTAGCTCCGGCAGGTGTGTCACGAGGTTATGGTCGATATGCGGTTCAAAGATTTTTCTGTTGGCAGGAAGTTGCTGGGCGCCTTCGCCTGCGTTCTCATCGCCACCGTTGCTCTTGGGCTGTTTGCCGTTCAGCGTCTCTCGGACCTCAACGATAACGCCAGCGAGATGAGCGAGCATTGGGTTCCGGCCATGAAGACACTGGCGGAATTCCAATATAACTCGACCCGTTTCCGTTCCTACTCGAGCACCTATCTGATGCCGGGCACGGAAGAGGACCATGAAGGCACATTGAAGCTGCTCAAGAAGTCCGAGCAGGCTGCCGATCAGGCATTGGCCGATTTCACCGCTTTGGCCAGCACCGATGAAGACCGCCAGATCGCCGCGAAGCTGCAGGAAGCCTGGACCGCTTATAAGCCGCTGCGCGACGAACAGGTCTCACTCTATAAGTCAGGCGGCCTGGAGAAGGCGGCGCCTTACTTCATGGGCCCGATGCGCAAGAGCTTTTCGACCCTGACCAAGGCCACGGATCAGGCCATCAAATATAGCGTCGATGGCGCCACGGCCGCAGGCAAGGAAAGCCATGCGGTTTTTACCGCCTCGCGCCTCTTTGTTTTTGTCGCGATCGCGATTGCGCTGGCCTTCTGCGTCGGCGCCTGGTTTGTCATGGGGCGTGCGGTGGCAAAGCCGCTGCTCGATATGACCGATGCCATGGGGGAACTCGCCAAGGGCCGCCTCGATGCACATGTTCCGCATGCGGATCAGACCGACGAGATCGGCAAGCTGGCCGAGGCCATGACCAGCTTCAAGAACCAGCTGGCGGCGGCCGAGCGCTCCAAGGCCGAGCAGACCGAAATCATCGTCTCCAGCGTCGGCACGGGGCTCGATCATCTGGCCAAAGGCGATCTTACCCATCGCATTTCGGCGACCTTGACCGGGCCTTTTGCCAAGCTGAAAGAAGACTTCAATGCGGCGATGACGCGCCTGCAGGACACCATGAAGAACGTCCTGGGTTCGACCTATCAGATCGCCACCAGTTCGGGTGAAATCTCCACGGCCGCCGACGACCTGTCGCGCCGCACCGAGCAGCAGGCTGCGAGCCTAGAAGAAACCGCGGCGGCGCTCGAAGAGATCACGGCCACCGTCAAGAAGACGGCCGGCAACGCCAAGGAAGCGCGCAGCAGCGTCGCCACGGCGAAAACGGCTGCCGAAGAAGGCGGCCGCGTGGTGCAGACGGCAACGCAAGCCATGGATGCCATTTCGCAGTCCTCCAAGAAGATCACCGACATCATCGGCGTCATCGACGAGATCGCCTTCCAGACCAATCTGCTCGCCTTGAATGCGGGCGTGGAAGCGGCGCGCGCGGGCGATGCCGGCCGGGGCTTTGCCGTGGTCGCTTCCGAAGTGCGGGCTTTGGCCCAGCGTTCCAGCGAGGCCGCCAAGGAGATCAAAACCCTGATAAACGCTTCCGGTCATCAGGTCGGGGAGGGCGTCAGGCTTGTGGGCGAATCCGGCAAAGCGCTGAACAACATCGTCGAGCAGGTACAGCACATCAATTCCTTGGTCTCGGAAATGGCTATGGCTGCCGAGCAGCAGTCCACCGGCATCGAAGAGGTCAATAAGGCCGTCGGCCAGATGGATCAGGTCACCCAGCGCAACGCCGCCATGGTCGAGGAATCGACGGCTGCTTCGCGGCACCTGGCTAGCGAGACCCAGACGCTGCGCGAGCTCGTCTCCTTCTTCAACGTCGATTTCGTGCCGCGGGAGGTCAAGCGGGCCGAGCCGCGCCAGATATTGAAGCCGGCGGCGAGACCAGTGAAGCGTGTGGCGATGGCCGGTGGTGCTTCCGCTGCGCCGCAAACGGAAACCTGGGACGAGTTCTAGGGCGGCGGCCTGCATCCGATTAAGGAAATCGTAAGCGACACGGCGTTTCCAAAGCGCCGTGTTTCGTACCGTCATAAAAAATTCACGGACAAAACAACCGGTCATTGCCCCGCTGGCAGTATGTGTACACTGCCTATTAAGCGGCCCAGTGCATCTTGGGTGAAATGGTTCCGGAGGGACCCGGCTGTTTCACAGCCGTATGCTGGGGGGCACTATGCAAAAGCATTGGTTGGCTGCGCGCTTTGGCGCGCGGGTAGCGTTCGTGCGCGATTTCTCGGTCAAGACCAAGATCATCGGTGCCTTTGCCTGCGTCTTGCTGGCGACGCTGGTGCTGGGGCTGTTTGCGGTGGAACGCCTTTGGCAGATGAACACCCAAACCCGCGCCATCGGCACGCAATGGTTTCCTTCTGCGAAAGTCATGCACGAGCTTTCCTATCTGACATCGCGTGTGCGCTTGAAGGAAGCGACTTATCTGCTTGAAAGCTCCGACGAGGCGCGCGAGATGCGCCTGCGCGAAGTGGCCATGCTGGACCGCAAAGTGGAGGCGCTGTTCGCCGGGATACGCCTGCATGCCAAGGATGGGCGCAACCAGGAGCTTGCCGCCGAACTGGAGAGGAAATGGCGCGTTTATCGCGATCAGGAGCGCCAGTTGGTGTCGCAGCAGGCCGCAGATCCGGTCTCCGCTTATGTCTTTTTCACCGGGGAATACAAAAGCACCTTCGATGAATTTCGCGCCGTGCTGGAACAGATCGTAACGGTCAACAATGAGGCAGGCACCGCCAATATCGCCGCCAGCGAGATGGAATGGCATTCTGCCCGGCTGTGGATCGCGCTGGTGCTGATACTTGCCATTTTGTTGTGTGTCAGTGCCGGGCTCTTGCTGATCAGCGCGGTATCGGCGCCGCTGGGCCGCGTCACCGATGCCATGGAGCGGCTGGCTGAAGGCGATTTGGCCGCTGAGGTTCCGCATGCCGGTCAGCAGGATGAAATCGGCAAACTGGCCGGGGTGATGACCGCCTACAAGAACCAGCTGGCAGCAGCGGAGCGCTCCAAGGCGGAGCAGACCGCGCTGATTGTTTCCAGTATCGGCACCGGCCTCGATCATCTGGCCAAAGGCGATCTCACCTATCGCATTGCCGCTGCGCTGGATGGGCCTTTCGTGAAACTGGTGCAGGATTTCAATGGAGCCATGGCGCATTTGCAGGAGGCCATGAAGAGCGTGCTGGTCACCACCAGCCATATCGCCCGTGGCGCCGACGAAATCGCGCGTGCCGCCGATGATCTGTCCGGCCGCACCGAGCATCAGGCCGCCACGCTGGAGCAGACTTCGGCTGCGTTGCAGGAGATTACCGGCACGGTGAAGCAGAATGCGGCCGCCACCCGTCAGGTGGAAGCCAGCATGATGGGGGCCAAGGCGGCGGCGGAAGAAGGCGGCCATGTGATCGAGGCCACCACCCGAGCCATGGAAGCCATTGCGCATTCCTCGAACCGCATCACAGATATCATCGGCGTCATCGATGAGATCGCCTTCCAGACCAATCTCCTGGCGCTCAATGCCGGGGTGGAAGCGGCGCGGGCGGGCGAAGCCGGCAAGGGGTTTGCCGTCGTGGCCAGTGAAGTGCGCGCCTTGGCACAGCGCTCCAGCCAGGCGGCCAAGGAGATCAAAACATTGATCGCGGAATCCGGCAGCCAAGTGGCCGAAGGGGTACGCCTGGTCGGTGACACCGGGCAAGCGCTGAACCGCATCGCCGGACAGGTCGAACATATCGCAGCCGTGATGGTCTCCATGGCGCGCGCCTCGGAGCAGGAAGCCACCGGCATCGGCGAGGTCAACCTCGCGGTTGGTCAGATGGACCAGGTCACGCAGCAAAATGCCGCCATGGTGGAAGAGACCACGGCCGCGTCCCGCAGCCTGGCCTCGGAGACCCAGGAGCTGCAGATTCAGATCGGCTTCTTCTCGGTGGGTGTGCCGGCGGCGGATCAGCGTGCGGCCGCTTAGCCTCTGAATCCCTGGATAAGATACAGGGGACGGAGCGGCCCCATGGCGCTGCCTGAGCGGTCAGGCTATATATGGGACCGGTATCATAAATATGTGAGGAACCGCCCGATGAAGATGACCTTCCGCTGGTATGGCGATAGCGATCCCGTCAGCTTGGATTACATCCGCCAGATCCCAGGCATGTATGGCATCGTTTCGGCCGTTTACGACGTGCCCGTGGGCGAGGTCTGGCCGCTGGAGAATATCCGGGCTTTGAAGAAGAAGATCGAGGACCATGGCCTGAAATTCGAAGTCATCGAAAGCGTGCCGGTGCATGAGGACATCAAGCTCGGCCGCCCCACGCGCGACCGCCTGATCGCCAATTATGCGCAGACCATCAAAAATCTCGGCCAATGCGGGCTGAAGGTGATCTGCTACAACTTCATGCCGGTGTTCGACTGGACCCGCACCATCCTAGACATGAAGCTGCCCGACGGCTCCTCCGCGCTGGCTTTCGATGTGGATGTGGTCGCCAAGATCGACGTCTCCAAAGGCATCGACCTGCCGGGTTGGGACGCCTCTTACAAGCCGAGCGAGCTGAAGGCGCTGCTCGACAAATACAAGAATATCGACGAGAACAAGCTTTGGGCCAATCTCGAATACTTCCTGAAGGGGATCATCCCGGCGGCGGAAGAGGCGGACATCAAGATGGCGATCCATCCCGACGATCCGCCGCGCCCGATCTTCGGCCTGCCGCGCATCGTCAAGGACGTGCACGACCTGCGCAAGCTGCTGGCGATGGTCGACACGCCTGCCAACGGCCTGACGCTGTGCTCCGGCTCGCTCGGCGCCGATCTCAAGAACAACATCGTCGAGCTGGTGAAGGAATTCTCCGGCAAAGGCCGCATCCACTTCGCGCATTTGCGCAATGTGAAGGTGGATGAGAAGGGCAACTTCCACGAGACGGCGCACAAGTCCGAATGCGGCTCGCTCGATATGGGCGCCATTGTCAAGGCCTATTACGACACCGGCTATCAGGGCTATGTCCGCCCCGACCACGGCCGCATGATCTGGGGCGAAACCGGCAAGCCCGGCTACGGCCTCTATGACCGTGCCCTCGGTGCCGTCTATCTCAACGGCCTTTGGGAAGGCATTAGCAAAGCTGCCGGCCATTAGCTGCGTGCGTCCTGCAAAGCTCCAACGGAGCGAAGCAGGATGGGAAGGCATCACCAAAGGCGAAGACAAGGCAGTGTGATTATCTCCCTCTTCTTATAGAGGGGCACCAATTTTCCGGTGCGGGGTGCTTTGAGCTGACAAAATAGGTCCTCAGGCAACCCAGGTGAAAAGCACCTGTTTTGGCGCCTTTATTTTTGGCCGCCGGTAATTTGACCTTTGTCCATAGCATAGGTAAGCGCGCCGACACGGTTCCACGCCATTGGGTCTTCGGCGTCCTGCACTTCGATCCAGGTGTAGTGCAGGGCGTTCCATGGCCGGATGTCCCCGCTCAAATTATCGAGCACGAAGTCGCCTCTGTCGGTAGCAACTGTCAGAACGGCATGTGTGAGGCTTTGCGGCGAATAAACCACGGCGAGGCGCAAGGCAGCAGCGGGCAGGCCAAGCTCGCTGAGCTGCTTACGCTTGGTCAGGGCATAGTCTTCGCAATCGCCATAGCCATCGGTTGGGATGGTCCAATATTCGGCGCGGCCATAATGGGCCTGATCAGTTTCGGGCCACATGCTGTCATTAACATTGTGATTCACCGCCTGAAGAAGTTGCCAGTTGTGCATATCCAAAACAATGCGGCCAGGCTCGTTCCTATGCGCGGTGCACTGATCGGCAAAGCGCAGGCAGAAACTGATAAAGCCTGCTGGCGTTGCCGCTCGGACAGGAGCGGCCGGCAAGAGGCTGGCTGTCACCGGCTCTGTGGGCACGCTTTGGCATCCAGCGGGGATGAGGCCAAAAACGGCAATCGCCAAGCGAACCAAAAACGCTTTTGTTACAAGCACACAAGCGGCCCTTCCCAAATTCTCGGAGGAGCTTGCGCGTGCGCCTGTTTGAAAATTGTAAGTTAAGCATCCTATGTCGCAGAGGATTTTCCACTAAGGTATTTTGCTGCGACTGCTTGTACAGGGCGTATTATGCGACAAAAGGCAGACAAAATCAGTATGCGGATATTTAGGTTATGTGAATGGTGTTGTTTTTGATCAAGTGGGGAGTGAGACGATGCCTCTTTGGTCAGGGCCTGACCGATATCGATGCGGTATCGACGCGGTGATTGAGTTGCATTTATTAAAACAGCAGGGGATGTTTGTGTCGGGTGCCTCATTTGTCACTATGACTTTCCCCTGCAGCGAAGCTGATCGGCGACGGCGTTTACCGAAAGGCTGGCGGCGAGGATTTCGCCGCAATGCGATGCAAGAACAAAATAGGAACAAATTGCCGCATGCGGAAAGTATTGCTGGTGGCTTTGACGTGTTCCTGTTATGTTCTTTTTCGTGTTTTGGAGGAATACGAACCGGCGAACGGGCTGCGCGGCGACGGCTGCGGGCAGAGGAATTTTCGGCGGGATCATACAGGGCGAGGGCGTGCGCGATGAGCCTGCCGGAGCGGTCGCAAAGACGAGGCGGGTGGCGCAACACGTCTTGTCTTTTATCTACAGCGATGCGGGCTTGCAGGAGCTAGCCGTTCTCCGCTTCATGCAGAAAATCGCCTTTGCCGAATTTTACCAGATCCCCGATGTGTTCGATGCTGAGATCGGCGGCGGGGTATTCGGTCAGGGTCGTCATATCCTGGGCATAGTGACCCTGGCGCGGGAAGATGGTGGTGACACGCGGTCCCCAATAGGTCTTGATCGCCGTCAGCAGTCTCAGCTTGTCGTCGACGAAGACGTAATGCTTGGCGGGGAAGAGGCGCTCGACATGCGCCAGTTCTTCCTCCTTGTGGATGTAGATCAGGATGCGGCGGCCGAAGAGGGCGGAGAGGCCAGAGGCGTGCACCTTGCGCGGCTGGAACACGGCATCGCCATCGGAAACGATGCCCGTCACACCCCATTGACTGACATGCTGCACGGCTGCGATGGCGCCGGGATAGAGCCGCTCGGCAAAGGGATAATCAATCAGCCAGTTGGCCATGCGCAGGAGGCGCGGATCGTGCAGGTATTTGACGCGATAACGCTCCAGTGCTCCCAGATAGTCGGCATAACCGAGTTCGCGCCGCAACTCCTCGAAAATCGCCCAGTAACAATCATGGGCGTAGTCGCCATGTTCGCTGGTGAGATAATCGCTGAGATCCCGGATGACACGATCGTTGTCGAGCAGCGTGTTGTCGACGTCGAAGAGAAAAGCGATATCGGCGGTATCGGTCATCATGGGCCTCATCTTGCGAGGCCATGCTAGCAAGCCTTCCGTTTCGCGCCACTGCGAAGTGTGTATCTCGCTGGGGAAGCTTCTTAGCGGCCGTGCGGATTATTCGAAGAAGGAGAGATCGTAGCTGACGGCGCCGAGCACTTCGGCGTATTTGGCGCCGCGTTCGTGGAACGGCGCCAGCAGGCCTTCCACCATAAGATCGTCGCGCCCGAAGGCCTGGGCAAAGCCGACGACGCGCAGCGGGGCGCCGAAATTCAGGGTGCCATCGAGGAGCAGCTTCCAGCGCGCAAAGATGGCTGGCGGTTCGAAGCTCTCGAGATCACGCCCGGCGATCGCGCCGAAGATGCGCGCATATTTCGGTCCTGTCCGGGCGGCCACATAGCGATGTGTGCCATCGGGCTGCTCGACCCGCTGGAACAGAGCGGTCGAGTCCAGGAAGCTGCGCATCGGCGATGGCACGAAAGAAAAATGACGCGAGCCAGGACCGATGGCTCGGCTTTCCCGCCAGGCCGCTAAGGTGCTGTTGAGAACGGGGCTGACGAAGTGTTCGCAATGGGAGTCGAAATCAATCGTCATGCCGATACGTTTGGCTTCGCTGCGCAGATGCACGATCTCAGCAGGTTCTTGCGGTACCGGGTGGAGCATCTCAAGCCCGTTCGCTTCCGCCAATGGATGATGCTCATCGCGAAAACCGGCGTGCACCCAGCCCTTGGCGGAGGCAAGCGCCTGTTTGGCAGCTTGCGGGGTATCCAGATTGGGAACCAGGAGGGCCGGTTTCACCGCCCATAAGGACTGCATTTGCGCGGCATGCGGCTTCATCGCCTCGGCATAGGGGCGCATGGCGAGATCATTTTTCAGAATGTGTTCGACCACCCAGTGGCGCAGCAAAAGGCCAAGCTCATGATGGGCGTCCACGTAATTCTGGGCGACATCGTGGTCTATCATGGCGAGGTCGCCTTCCAGCACGGCGGGCAAGGAGGTCTTTGCCATTTTGTCGAGCGCAGCCACCTGTTCGGAGAGCATGTCGAGGCGATCGTGCAGTTCACGGTGGGCGGCGTGATGCTCCAGGCGCGCCGGAAAATTGCATGCCGCCTGCAGCTGTTCTTCGCGGGCGAAGTGGGTGTTGATGTAATGGTGCAACCGCACCAATATTCTTTGCAGTTCGGCGGTGCCGTCGAAGCGCGGCTTGGTTTCGCAGAAATCATTAATGATGGAGATCAGCAGCTGATGATCGTGATCAATGATCCCGTTGTCGATCGCCATTGCTGGACGCCACAGCAAGCTCACAGTCGCCGCTCCCCAGTCTCATAAGGACCGCTGTCGTCGCCAACATAATTACAGGTTGGTCTTGAATGAAGGATTAAACGTTACCCGCGTGGTGCGGATGAGAACGCGTCAATGCTGTGCTACAGGGTAGGGAATAATACGTAGACAGAATTGTGGTAACGATCGCAACACGAAATCCGCGCCGGAGACCGGCGCGGATCAAGGTGTGGCGCAGCGCAAAAAGGAGAAAGCGCCATGTCCTTTCCTATGTCAGGCTCGTGTTTCTGCGGTGCCGTGCGTTATCGCCTCGAAACGCCGCCGATGTTCGTTCATTGTTGTCACTGCACGGATTGCCAGAAACAGACAGGCTCGGCTTTCGCGATCAACGCCTTGATCGAGGCCGATCGCGTTATTCTCCTCTCGGGCGCACCAGAACGCGTGGAGATGAAGTCGGACTCTGGACGCCCGCACGACATCTATCGCTGCCCCCACTGCAAATCCGCGGTCTGGAGCGATTATGGCCGCCGCCAGGTGATGATCTTCGTGCGCGTGGCCACGCTCGATGATCCGTCCGCTCTGGTGCCTGACGTACATATTTTTACACGTTCGAAGCTCAAATGGGTGGTGCTGCCGGAAGGTGCCCGTGCCTTCGAAATTTATTACGACATGCAAGAAGAGTGGCCGCCCGAAAGCCTTGCGAGACGCGAAGCCTTGTTAGGCGAAGGCAAATGAGAGCGAAAGGAATAAATAACAGACGGGGTATGGAGGCGCGCGTGAAAACTAAGCGGTTGCGCGCTGCGATTTTGCCGCCCTCAGCTTTTCGGTGATTTCTTCTGCGCTTTTTTCCCAATTCCGTCCGAAGGAATGGAAGCGCCGGCCGTTGGAGGCTTCTTTCAACTCGAGTCCCGGCGAACGAAAGCGGCTCGTGGGCGAAAACACGATGATGTCTTCAATCGCGTCCCAGGAATAGTTCTGCTCACGTTGCGCCGTCTTGAAGGTGATGCCGGCCTCGTCAGCGCTCAGTCCTGCGGGATGGAGAAAGGCGATGGCGTTTTTCACCGCAGCTACCGCGCAGGCCAATGCCAGCGGCGCGAACAGGCTGATGCCGAGATAAGCCCATAAGCCAGGGAAATACGCACTGAGAAAAGCAAAAAAAGCCAGTAGCAAGGCGGCTGCAGCCATGAATGCAAAAACGACGGCGAGCTTGAGACGGCTTTGGCGGAAAGTGGTCGTCATGAACATGCCAATGAGCACGGCCGCGGCAGCCGTGCAAGCCTTACGCATACGATCCGCGTCTGACTCAAAAACAGCTATTTTCCCTTGGTCTTGGTAAAGAGCTCGGCGATCGCCTCTTGGCCTTCATCCGAGTGGATCCAGCCTTCAGCGGCCTGCATCGTGGGGAATTGACCGGCAATACGGTGCGGCTTCACGCGGTCGGGGACCGGCACCAACACCTCGAACGTGCCTGCGAAGCGCTGGTCCTTGGTCTCGACGGCATAAGCCTGAGGCTTCTGGTACTTCTTCATCGCGCGCTCCACACTTTCTCGTTCAATGGGCGCTGCTCTTACCACTTCAGGGCGGGGGCGCAAACATGAAGCTTCTGTCACAGCCTCAAGCTGTACCAGCCAGGGTTTCTGTCACAAAGTTGTTTTCTATTGCGGGTCTTTGCTGCGCTTCTTGCGTCCGATACCGAGCTGTTCGCGCCAGAGTTTTGCCGGGATTTCTTCTGCCACGCCTTCGGGCAGCTGGCCGAGATGGAAGGGGCCGAACTGCACCCGGATGAGGCGGGCCACTTTGAGGCCGAGGCTTTCCATCACCCGTTTGACCTCCCGGTTCTTGCCTTCCTTTAGCGTGACTGTCGCCCAGGAATAGACGCCGCGTGACCGCTCCAGATCGGCGACCACCGGTCCGTATTTCACGCCCTGGATGGTCACGCCTTCGGCCAGCTTGTCGAGATCGGCCTGGGTGACCTTGCCGAAAAGGCGGGCGCGGTATTTGCGTGTCCAGCCTGCCGCCGGAAGCTCCAAACGGCGGGCGATGTCGCCATCATTGGTGAGCAGCAGCAATCCTTCCGAATTCACGTCCAGGCGGCCCACCGAAACCACACGGGGCAGATGTTTGGGCAGATTGTCGAAGACCGTGGGGCGGCCCTCTGGATCGCGATGCGTGGTCACTTGGCCGGCTGGCTTGTGATAACGCCACAGCCGGGCAGGATCGGGGGCGTTAAGCGGCTTGCCGTCGATAGCTACAAGCTGGTCCGAGGTGACATTGGTGGCTGGTGTGGTTATCACTTTGCCATCGAGCGTCACGCGGCTTTCGGCGATCATCTTTTCGGCATCGCGGCGCGAACAGATTCCGGCCCGCGCGATCACTTTGGCAATGCGTTCGCCTCCGGTCCGCTCATCGGCATCCTCGCTCTCGCGCTCAGGAGCCTCCTTGGCTTTGCCTGCTTTATCCGCCCGCAAAGGATCCCAGGCTTTTTTGCCGGGGGTGCGAGTCTTGTCTTGGGTCGTGTTAGACTTGGCCACGGAGAGAATCTGCCAATGGATGACCAACAAGCCATAGCACTGGCGCTGGCCGAAGCCCAGGAGGCGGCCGGACGCGGCGAAGTTCCGGTCGGCGCCGTGCTGGTGTCAGCCGAGGGAGCCGTGCTTGCCTGCAACGGCAATCGGATTCTGGAAAAAAGGGACCCGACGGCTCACGCCGAGATGGAGGTGATCCGGGCTGCTGCGGCTTTGCTCAGCAATGAGCGGTTGATCGGGACCACGCTGTACGTCTCGCTGGAGCCTTGTGTCATGTGCGCGGGCGCCATTGCCATGGCCCGCATCGCCCGGGTGGTGTTCGCGGCGGAAGACCCTAAGGGCGGCGCCATCCTGCATGGCCCACGGTTCTTCGAGCAACCCACCTGTCACCATCGCCCAGAGATCGCGCGCGCCGGCGATCCTGTTGAAGCAGGGCAGATATTGAAGGATTTTTTCCGGGCCCGGCGGGGCTAGGATTCTAAAACCAGGGCAAGGCTAGCTCGGGGAACCAGTTCACCAGCACTTCGCGCGCGCAGAGAAGGCCAATACCGGCCCCGACAAAGACATCGCTCAGGAAATGTGCGGTGAGCAAGGCGCGGGTTAGTCCCAGCCAAAAGGCGAGGGTAAACCAGAGAACGGCTGCTTGCGGCACCAGCGCCGTGGCGATTACCGCCACGCAGAAGATCGTCAGCGCGTGGCCAGAAGGGAAGGAATTGTGTTTGAGGGAGAACCCCAGCGGCAAAAAGCCATAAAGGCTCATCTCCAGCTCGTCGCGCGGCCGGCGGCGTCCCAAAAAGAGCTTGAGTGTGTGGATTACGATGGTGCCGAGGCCCAGTGCCAGGACGAACGCCACTCCACATTGGAACGCAATTTTGGTGGCAGCCGAAGCTTGGCCGGAACGCATCAAAAACCAGGTCGTGATTGTCACCAGCACGGCGGCGGTTAGCCAATGCGCCGCTTTGGCCATGTGGGTGGTGCGATTCAGGAAGGTGTGGAAACCGAGGCCAACATGGTCGTAGATGACATGCACCGCGCGGCGGTCAATCGTCACGCAAGCCATCCCGATGAAAATGAAAATGAGGCCGACCCACAAAAGAAACATGGCCTCTGCTAGCCGCGGGACGGCGCTCCTGTCAAATCGGCTGCAATGCCCTAGGCGGCAGCTCGGCTGCCGTTTTGCATCGGCAGGCTGACCCGGACCGCGGTGCCAATGCCTTCCTCGCTGGTAATCTTGAGTGTGCCGCCGTGTTTTTCGACCAAAGCCCGCACCAGAGCCAGACCCAAACCGGAGCCGGATTTGGCCAGCATGGGGTCACCGTTGACCTGCTCGAAGGGATTACCCAGCCGGTCCAAATCTTCGGACGGAATGCCGATGCCGGTATCGGCGACCGTGATCACGGCAGAACCGTTTTCAAGGGTGACGCTGACGCCGACGCTGCCGCCCGGCGGGGTGAATTTGATGGCATTCGACAGCAGGTTCAGCATGATCTGCTTTACGGCGCGCTTGTCCGCATTGACGAAAAGCGGCGCATTCGGCAGCGATATACTGAGTTCCAGGCCGCCATTTTCGGCTCGGTCGCGCAGCATGCGGACGCTATCCTCGATGGTGCCGTTGAAGTCGACCGTTTCGATGTTGAGTTCCAGCTTGCCCGCCTCGATCTTGGCCATGTCAAGCATGTCGGAAATGAGATCGAGCAGTAACTGGCCAGAATCGTAGATCAATGTGGCGTATTCTTCGTACTTCTCATTACCAAGCGGTCCGAAGGTGCGCTGGCGCATCATGTCGGTGAAGCCGATCACGGCATTCAGCGGCGTGCGCAACTCATGGCTCATATTGGCGAGGAAACGCGATTTGGCTTTGCTGGCAGATTCGGCGCGCTCGCGAGCGGCTTTGACTTCGAGTTCATGACGCATGCGCTCTGTGACATCGCGTGAGACGCTCAGCATGTGGCGCAGTTCGCTTGTTTCCTGATCGTAGACGCCTCGCACGGTTGTTTCCAACCAAACATATTGACCATTGGCGTGACGGATACGGAATGCGGCGGTGAAGCTCTGCCCAGGCAACGGCACGACATTGAGTTCGCGGCACACATCGAGGTCTTCTGGATGCAGGAAACCGGCGAACCTGTTGTAGTCCATTTCGTCGGCGGAATAGCCGAGAACCTTGGCTAGAGCGGGCGAAGCGAAGGTGATGTGTCCGTCCGGTTCGCGTACGATGACGATGTCCGAGGACTCTTCGGCCAAGAGGCGGTACGCGTATAACGCGTTGTCGCGCATCTGGGTCTCACAGGCGGCTGTCATCGCGATCCTCTTGCGAGCAAATTGTTCTGCCCCGTGATCAGCTTAGCGCCTTGACCTTAATCAAGGATTTCCGTTAGCCCCGTGATGTGCTTAAGAACTGCTTAAGATCATTGATCTTGATCTGACTTTACCTACGTCTGCGTGTATAAACGCGACAAATTCAAAAGAGGGTTTCTTATGCGCATTTGGGCACCGGCCGTCCTGGCCAGCTGCATTTTGGTAGTCAGCGCCTGTGACGGTAAGTCTGCGCCGGCCCCGCTCAGCTCCGAGGCCAATACGGCCTATCTGGCTGGCAATGCCAAAAAGAAGGGCGTCATCTCGGTTCCGGGCATCCAATACGAAGTGCTGAAGAAGGGTTCTGGTGCCCAACCCGAGCGTTCGGATTGCGTCAGTGTCAACTACAAAGGGACGCTGATCGACGGCAAGGTCTTCGACCAGACCAAGCCGGGCGAGCCCGCTACCTTTCCGGCCGGTGCCTTGATTCCAGGCTGGGTCTGGGCCTTGCAGATGATGCACGAAGGCGACAAGTGGAAGCTGGTGATCCCTTCGGATCTGGCTTATGGCCGCAAGGGGGCTGGCGATGGCGTGATCCCGCCGAACCAGACGCTGGTCTTCGAAATCGAACTCTTAAAGGTCATCCCGCGAGGGCAAGAGGGCTGCTGAGCAAGATCTATCGCTGGCGGGCGATCGCCCGCCAGCCGATATCGCGACGGCAGAAGCCTTCGGACCAGACGATCTTATCGACGGCTTCGTAGGCTTTGCGCTGTGCATCCTCCACATTCGCTCCGATGGCTGTGACGTTCAGCACCCGTCCGCCGGAGGCAACAATGCGGCCGTCCTTGCGGGCTGTTCCGGCGTGGAAGACTTGCACATCTGGCAAGCGCTGGGCCTCATAAAGCCCGCCAATCTCAGAGCCTTTGGTGTAATCGCCGGGATAGCCTTTGCTCGCCATGACGACCGTCAAGGCGGTCTCTGCGCGCCAGCGCAAATCAATCTGGTCGAGCACCTTGTCGCGTGCCGCCAAGAGGACGGTAAGAAGATCGGATTTGAGCCGTGGCAGGATGACCTGGGTTTCCGGATCACCGAAACGGCAATTAAATTCAATCAGCTTGGGCTCGCCATCCTTGATCATCAGGCCGGCGAAAAGCACGCCGACATACGGACGGCCGCGTTCCTGCATGGCGCGCACGGTCGGCTTCAAGATGCGCTCGATGATTTTTTCGACGACCGCTTCCGTCAGTACGGGAGCAGGGCTGTAGGCGCCCATGCCGCCGGTATTGGGGCCTTTGTCACCATCAAAGACACGTTTGTGATCCTGAGCGCCAGCCAGCGGCAGCACATGTTGGCCGTCGGTGAGCGCGAAGAAGCTGGCTTCTTCGCCATCCAGAAATTCCTCGACCACGATCTCATGACCGGCCTCGCCGAAAGCGCCATCAAACATGCCGTCGATGGCTTGGTCGGCTTCGGCTTTGTTCTCGGCGATGATGACGCCTTTTCCGGCAGCCAGGCCGTCAGCCTTGATCACCACCGGATAACCGAGGGTTTCGGCAAAGAACTTGGCCCGGTCGGGATCTTGGAAACGCCGGTAGCGGGCAGTGGGAATGCCGAAATCCTCGCAGAGGTCCTTCACGAAACCTTTGGAGCCTTCCAAGACGGCAGCCTTGCCGCTGGGTCCCAGGCATTTGATCCCGGCCGCCTCGAATTTGTCCGCCAGCCCTTCGACCAGCGGCACTTCCGGGCCAACCACCACGAAATCGATTTCTTTCTCCTTGGCAAAGGCGATCAAAGCGGTGTGATCGCTGGCCGGGATCGCCACGCATTCGGCCACGGCCTCGATGCCGGGATTGCCGGGGGCGCAATAAAGGTCCGTCAGCAGGGGGCTCGCTGAAAGCGACCAGGCCAGGGCGTGCTCGCGGCCGCCGGAACCGATGAGGAAGACTTTCATGACGACACCTTGGGATTGAGGAACTTCGGGCTCATTTCGGGGGGACCGTCCACCAGGTTGTGGCCCAATTCAAGCCAACCGCCTATATGATCTGTGAATCATGTCGACCCACGCCAATCTGCCCGAATTCAGCGTTTCCGAGATTTCTGCCGCCTTGAAACGGACGGTGGAAGAGTCATTCCCCTATGTGCGGGTGCGCGGTGAGGTCTCGGGGCTGAAATTCCACTCCTCCGGCCATGTCTATTTCGACCTTAAGGACGAAAAGTGCGTCATCAATGCCGTGATCTGGAAAGGCTCGGTGCGCGGCCTGAAGGTTAAGCCTCAGGCTGGGTTGGAGGTGGTCTGCACCGGCCGGGTCTCCACCTATGGCGGCTCCTCCCGCTACCAGCTGATCGTCGAGCAGGTCGAATTGGCCGGGCTGGGCGCTCTCATGGCGATGCTGGAGGAACGCAAAAAGAAACTCACGGCCGAAGGGCTGTTTGACGCCTCCCGCAAGAAACGGCTGCCCTATCTGCCAGCGGTGGTCGGGGTGGTGACTTCGCCGACCGGGGCCGTCATCCGGGACATTATGCACCGGCTGGAAGACCGTTTTCCCCGCCGGGTGTTGCTCTGGCCCGTGGCGGTGCAAGGCGAGAAAGCGGCTGCGGAAGTGGCGGCGGCCATCCGGGGGTTCAATGCTTTTCCGAAAGATGGCCTGCCGCGCCCCGATGTGCTGATTGTCGCTCGCGGCGGCGGCTCCATCGAAGACCTGATGGCCTTCAACGAAGAAGCTGTGGTACGCGCGGTGGCGGAATGCGAGATTCCGGTGATCTCTGCGGTGGGGCATGAGACAGATACCACGCTGATCGATTTTGTCTCCGATGTGCGTGCCCCAACGCCAACTGCGGCTGCGGAGATGGCGGTGCCGGTGCGGGCCGATCTCTTGGCGCAAAATCTCGATCTGGAGCGGCGGCTGTTGCGCTGCTTCAGTGCCGGTATGGAGCGTCGGCGTGAGACTTTGCGCCATGTCGGCAGGGCCTTGCCGCGTGCCGATCAACTCTTTGCCCAGCCGCGCCAGCGCTTCGATGTGGCTTCAGAGCGGCTGTCCAACGCCTTGCGCCGCAATCTTGATGTTCACCGCCGCGGGTTCATTCAGGCGGCGGCGCTGTTGCGGCCGCAAGGACTGAAAAACCGGCTGGCACAGGCTAGCGAGCGGATGGAGGCATTGTCGGCACGGCTTGATCGCAGCCACCAGGCCCGGCTGTCGGAAGCGGCGCGCAAACTGGAGGGGCTGAGCCGCATTCTCGACAGCGTCAGTTACCGCGCCGTCTTGGCACGCGGTTTTGCTCTGGTGCGCGCCGAGGACGGTTCACTTAAGCGCCAAGCAGGGCAGATCGCTTCGGGGGAGGCTTTGTCTCTGACCTTTGCCGATGGTTCCGTTTCGGTCACAGCCGGTGCAGGCGGGCCACCGCCAGCGATGCCAAAATCCCGCACTTCCGGCAAAAAAAGCCCGGGCAAACAAGGCGATTTGTTTTGAGCGCCGGGCTCGCTTAAAACACTCCGGCAGAGATAGCGACCGTATCCGACATGAACAAAATGGAACGCGATTTGAGGCCCGAGGGGCTGGCCGAACTGGAATATCTCGATGGCGAGTACCGGGTGATCAAGGCCGGCAGCTTTGTGCTGTGCGCCATCAGCGGCATCCGCATTCCGATCGAGTCCTTGCGCTATTGGAGCGCCGATCTGCAGGAGGCCTATGCCACCGCCGATATCGCGCTGAAGCGCTTTCAGGAAGCCGGGAAGACCCCAGCGTGATTTCCCGCCGCTCCGCTCTGGTCTGTGGTGCTGCTTTTGCTGCGATGCCGCAGGCCATGGCGGAGAGCGCCAAACTCTCCTTTAGCGGTTCCTTTGAGCAAGGCGGCTTGGTGGTGGGCAGAGCCGCAGCAGGGGCCTCCGTCGAAGTCGACGGTGTCAAGGTTCTGGTTTCGCCCGAAGGCATGTTTTGTTTCGGCCTGTCGTTTGATGCGACCAAACCGGTACAGGTTTCAGCCCTGTTTGCCGATGGCCGCTCGGAGCGTAGCGCTATCACGCCCGTCCAGCGTCAATACGACATCCAGGCGATCAATGGTTTGCCGGAAAGCTATGTCGAGCCACCGCCGGAGATCGCCGAGCGCATGGCGCGCGAACGGGCGTTGATCGTGGACGCGCGCAAGCGGGACACCGACGGCACGGATTTCCTGACGCCAATCGAGTGGCCTTGTGCCGGGCGCTTGTCAGGCGTCTACGGCAGCCAACGCGTCCTCAACGGCAAGCCCATGGCGCCGCATTTGGGCGTCGATGTCGCTGCTCCGGAAGGTACCCCCATTCATGCGGCGGCGGACGGCATTGTTGCTATCACTGACGAATTCTATCTCGAAGGCAATTTCACACTTCTCGATCACGGCCACGGGGTTAACACCTGTTATCTGCATCAGAGCCAGCGCTTGGTGCAGCCGGGACAGATCATCAAACGCGGCGAGGTGATTGGTCTTATCGGCCATACAGGCCGAGCGACCGGCCCGCATACCCACTGGGGACTGTGCTGGTTTCAGTTGAAGCTCGATCCCTCGCGCGCCACGCGCACGCTGGTTCCGCCTACGGCTTAACGAGCCTTTTTCTCTGCCATTTTCCGCATCTTTTCGAGGTCGCGGGCGCTGGTCCAGCGGCGATGAATCCACAGCCATTGTGAGGGATGGGCGCGCACCATAGTTTCCACGGCGGCATTGATCTTCGTAGTCAGCGCCAGCACATCGGCGTCCTCATCACCGCTTGCTGTGAAGGTGATTGGCGGGTGGATCTTGACGCGGAAATGGGCGCCATTGACGCGCTCACAAGAGACCGGCAGCAGGGCCGCTCCCAGCTTTAAGGCCAGAGCCGCCGGGGCCGGCGTGGTCATCACCTCGCGGCCGAAAAAAGGAGCGGAAACGCCTTCATAGGTCTTCTGATCGACCAGCAGGAAGATGCACTTGCCTTTGCGCAGCAAGGTGAAGATTCGCCGCGTCCCGGAAGCGCCTTTGGCGATCTGTTCGGATGGGCCGCGCGCGGCACGTTGCTTGGCAATATAGGCCGCCACATAAGGGTTGTTGGGCGGGCGATTGACGATCGCACCATCATATTTCAGATGCACAGCTGCGTTCGGCATCACCTCCCAATTGCCGAAATGGCCCGAGATGAACATCACGCCTTTGCCCATGGCGATGGCCACTTCGGCATGTTCTGTACCTTCGACCTCGATGCGCTGGCCCGGTCCTGCAGTCATCTTGTCGAGATGGGCATATTCGGCGACCACCCGGCCGAGGTTTTCGCAATGCTCGCGCACGATCGCGTCGATTTCAGCTGGCGTTTTCTCAGAATAGGCCGCGGCGAGATTGTTGTAGGCCGTCCGCGCCGGTGGCAGGCGAACGAAAATGTGCCGTCCGATGAAACCGCCGAAGGCCGATGCGGTATCGAGACCGAGCAGCCGGAACAGTCCCATGAAGAAGAAAAACGGCGCCGCCTCGGCGAGGTAGCGCAGCTTCGTTCCTAAGGACATCCGGACTGGTTGGCTCATGGCCGATGGCCGCTAATGTGCGCCGCAGACGCTGTCAAGCAGCCGGTCCAGAACCGCCAAGGGCTCGATACTGGCTGTTACCGGCAACACGGCGACGTCTTCGCCATCCGTTTCGCTAAGACGGACGAAATCCTTTTCCGTGGTAACCAATTTCGCCTTGGCGGTGCGGGCTTGGATCTTGAGGGTCTCGAGCTCCCGGCTTGTGTAAGGGTGGTGATCGGGAAAGCTTCTGGCCCCAATAATCTCAGCACCGAGCTCTGTTAATGAACGAAAGAATTTTTCGGGGCGCCCAATTCCAGCAAAAGCCAGCACGCGTTGTCCCCTCCAGCTTTCGGTGGCTGCCGGTCCAATATGGGCACGCAGCACCGGTCCTTCGAACGCCGGAAGAGGAGGATTTCCGTCGCCGGTGATAATCACTGCATCCGCTCGCGCCAAACCTTCGGCAACAGGTTCGCGCAAGGGACCGGCAGGCAGAACATGGCCATTGCCGAAGCCTTTCGGGCCGTCGACGACCACCAGGGAGAGGTCTTTTGCAAGCGTAAAGTTCTGATATCCGTCATCCATGATGATGACATCCGCGCCGCGTTCGATGGCAAGATCAGCCCCAGCGGCACGGTCGCGCGAGACTACTGTGGCGGCTTTGCGCGACAGCAACAACGGTTCGTCGCCGACATCTACGGCCTTATGGCTGCGCGCCACCACCACTGGGCCTTTGAGTTGGCCGCCATAGCCGCGGGTAAGAAAAAACGGATTGCGGCCGCGGGCGATGATCGCATCGGCCACGGCGATGGCGATTGGTGTCTTGCCGGTACCACCGCTGCTGATGTTGCCCACGCAGATCACCGGCACGCGCACCCGATGGGGTGTCGTATGGCGTGCCTTGTAGCGCACCGCTGCCGCATATAGCCCGCTCAGTGGCGATAAGAGAGCCATGCCAAGCCGCGATAGGGCATCGTCCCGGTCCCAGAAATCAGGCGCGCGCATCGAGCATCTTTTTCACAATATCCACCGTTTTGGCCACGGCACCGCCGAGGCTTTCTGCGCCTGTCAATGCTTGTACACCCAGCTTCTCCGCTTGGCAGGGATCAGCCAAGAGCTTTGCGGCAAGGTTCGCGATCTCGCCGGAACTGTTGACCAGCCCGCAGCCTTGGGCGGTAAACACGGCTTCATAAGCGGTGGTGAAATTGAAGGTGAAGGGACCAGCCAGCACGGCGCAGCCAAGCTTGGCCGGTTCCAGAGGATTCTGTCCTCCATGCCGGATCAGGCTGCCGCCGACAAAGCAGAAGCGGGTCAGGCGATAAAACAGGCCGAGCTCGCCGATGGTGTCGGCAAGGTAGACGGCCGTGCTCTCGTTGGGAAGATCACCTTTGGAACGCAGTTTATGCGGACGGGTGCCGCACAGCATTGCGATATCGTCTGCGCGCTGAGGATGGCGCGGGGCGATAATGGTGAGGAGGCTGGGGAACTGCCGCCGCAACGCATCATGCGCGGGCAGAATGGTTTCTTCTTCGCCGTGATGGGTTTGCGATGCAAAGAAGACCGGCCTGCCGCCAATCGCGGCTTTTAACGCCGCCAATTTTTCGGGATCAGCGGGCAATTGGGGAGCATCGGCTTTCAGACTGCCGATCACGCGTACATCCGGAGCGCCAAGTTTGCGGAAACGGGTGGCGATCTGTTCGTCTTGTGCCAAACAAACCTGGAAGGCCGAAAGCAGTTCTGCTGCGCTGGTCTTCACGCGCCACCAGCTTTCGAAGGAGCGCTGCGAAATGCGAGCATTGATCTGAGCAAGCTTCACGCCGCGTTGACGCGCATTGAGGATCAGGTTGGGCCAGATATCGGAATCCACGAACAGGCCGGCATCCGGTTTCCAGTGGTCGAGGAAGCGCGCCGTCGCGGCCGGAGTATCGACGGGCACGAATTGGTGAAAGGCTTCTTGCGGTAAACGATCCTGCATCACCTTAGCCGAGGTCACCGTGCCGCTGGTCACCAGCACATGACAGGGCAGGGCCTTCAATAATGCTTCGATCAACGGCAGGGCGGCCATACATTCGCCGACACTGGCCCCATGCACCCAGATGAAGCGGCCTTCCGGGCGCGGCAGAGAGGCGATCCCCAAGCGCTCGTCGCCACGCGTTTGGTCTTCCTTGCCGCGGGTCAGGCGCCGGCGCAACAGCAGCGGAACGACAGGCGAGAGCGCGGCGGTTACGAAGCGATAGATTGAGAGACCAATGGACGACATGGCTAGGCGGGCTCAATAGCGGGCGATTGCTCGTCGCGGTGATACAGACGGGCATAAAGCCCGTTCTTGGCCAGAAGCTCGGCGTGACTTCCTGCCTCGACCACGCACCCTTGTTCGAGCACGTAAAGCCGGTCGGCATCGGCGACGGTCGACAAGCGATGGGCGATCACGATGGTGGTGCGGTCTTTCATCAAGCGGTTGAGTGCCTCCTGCACCTGCCGTTCGCTTTCCGTGTCGAGAGCCGAAGTGGCTTCGTCCAAGAGCAGGATCGGGGCGTTGCGCAGCATGGCACGGGCGATGGCGATGCGTTGGCGCTGACCACCAGAGAGTTTGAGACCGCCTTCGCCAACGCGGCTGTCATAGCCTTCGGGCAACGCCATGATAAATTCATGTGCGGCGGCATCGCGCGCGGCTTGCTCGATTTCTGCTTTGGTTGCCCCCGGTTTGCCAAGAGCGATATTGGTAGCAACGCTTTCGTCAAACAGGATCGGCTCTTGGGTGACGAGCGCGATAGCGTGGCGCAGGCTTTCGAGCGTCACGGAGCGGATATCGTGGCCGTCGATCTCGATCGCGCCGCCATCGACTTCATAGAAACGCAGCAGCAGATTGAAGATCGTGGTCTTACCGGAGCCGGATGGCCCCACCAGCGCCACCTTACTGCCTGGCGTGATGTCGAGATCGACACTGCGCACCGCCGGTGTATCGGCATACGAAAAAGAGACGTTCTTGAACCGCACTGCACCGCCTTCCGGAGCATGGGCGACGGTGAGATTTGTTGCGTGCGGTGCGTCGACAATTTCGGGTTTGGCATCGATCAGCGCAAACACTCTGTTTGCTGCGGTAAGGCCGCTGGAGGCGATTGTGAAAACCTGGCTCAAATTGCGGATCGGCTGCAAAGCAAGCAGCATCGCACCCATGAAGGTGATGAACTGGTCGGCTCCCACTTGGCCACGCGCAGTCTGATAGAGAGCGTAATAAATCACTCCCGCACTGACGAGGCCGGCAAAGATATCCGTTACCGGTACAGCGGAAGCCCGGCGGCGGGCGAGCTTGACAAGCTGCTTCAGCCGTTCCGCCAGACGTTTGCTGGCCAAATTCGAAACATGCGGCTCGAGCCCATAGGCTTTGATCACACGCCGCCCGTCGAGCGCTTCGGCAATCACTGTGGAGAGCGAGCCGGTCTGCTCCATGTTGCGTTGGGTGGTTCGCCGGATGGAACCGCCGATGCGCCCCATCGCCCAGGCCACGCCCGGTACTGCAATGATGCCGATCACCATCAACTGCCAATCAGCCATCACCATCACGATGACGAGGGCGATGAGTTGCACCAGCTCGAGCGCTACGGCCGCCACGCCACGGGCAATGGCATCGCGCATCAAGGTCGCGTCATAGAGGAAGTTAGAAACAAAGGTACCGGAATGCACAGCATTGAGGGAGGCAAGGTCGCGGCGCACAAGAGAATGAAACATGTCGCGCTGGCAGGCGGTCACGACCCGTTCGCCCACACTGTCCAGGCGCGATTGCTGAACGTAATATGAGATGGCCCGAACCCATAAAATCACGACGACCGTCAAGGGCAGGGTCCAAATCGCCCTGCCGTCGCCAAAGAGCATTTTGGCCAGACCGGAACCGGAGCCTTGGGTGGTTGTGCAGCCATGCCCGAACAACACGCTGGTCGCCGGCCCCAAGAGCCAGGCGAGCGCTGCCGTACAAAGGGCGTAAATCGCCATAAAAACGATGGCGAGGGCCAGCGTTGCGCGTTGGTCGCGCAGGTAATCCAGCGCAATACGGCGCAGGATGGCCCAGGTCGTTGATGAGGAGTCAGCTCGCGGCTCGGTCATGGCGGCGGGGTGTAGCATGCCGCCCGTCCAGGGGCGAGGGCCGGTGCTATTCTGGCTGCATAAGACGGTGAATATGCACGACAAAATAGCGCATACCGGCATGATCGACGGTGGCCTGGGCCTTGGCCTTCCAGGCGTCATGGGCCTGTTTGTAATTGGGATAAATCCCGACGATGTCGAGCTTCGACAGATCCTTGAAAGTAACACCTTCGGGCGAGGTCAGTTCGCCGCCAAACACCAGATGCAGGAGTTGATCAGGGGTGACTTCGCTCATGAGGGTGTCCTTTAGGCTGAGATCACATCAAGTCGGGCGCGCAAGACGGCGTGCAATGCCGGTCCCGCGGCCAAGACGGAAGGCTGGGTGACGTCTTCGGCGTTATAGCGCGGCGCGGCGCCTTCAATGGTGGTGAGCACGCCGCCTGCTTCGCGCAGGATCAGATCGGCTGCGGCGACATCCCAGTCATGCAGGCTCGCCATCGTCAGAGCGGCATCGAATTTACCCGCTGCCACCAGTGCTACGCGATAGGCGATGGAGTTGGGATTTTCGATATACATCGGGGGCCATGGCTGCAGCCAGCGCGGATGGGTGAGGGTGTTTCTGCTCGCTTCGAGGCGGCACCCCTCTAGCTCTGTGCGAGCACTGACATGGATGCGTTCGCCATTGAGATAGGCGCCTTCACCAGCGGCGGCAGCGAAGGATTCCTCCGTCATCGGATTGTAAACAGCGGCAGTAACCGGCTGTCCGTCCTCGACAACTGCGACGCTGACGGTGAAATGCGGGCAGCGTTTGACGAAGGCGAGTGTGCCGTCGATGGGATCGACGACGAAGGTGCGCTTAGCATGAAAGCGCGAACGGTCATCTTCGTTTTCTTCCGACAGCCAAGCATAAGCGGGGCGGGCGCTGCGCAGATGCTCGGTCAAATAGGCGTTCACGGCGAGATCGGCTTCGGTGACCGGGCTGCCATCGGATTTCGTCTTGGTCGCGAAATCACGCGCGGCGATCTCACGGGCAATGGCGCCTGCTTCCCGCACCACCCGCTCGACAAGGTGTAGGTCCGTCTCGCTCATGTCAGGCACCGGCAACGGTCATGCCTTCGATGCGGCAGGTGGGAGCATTGGTGCCATAGCGGAAGACGAGATCGCTGGCCGGTACCAAGCGGCGATACATGTCTTTCAGATTGCCTGCGATGGTCACTTCCGAAACCGGGTAGGCGATCTTGCCATTCTCAATCCAGAAACCCGAAGCGCCGCGGCTGTAATCGCCCGTCACCGTGTTGACGCCCATGCCCATCAGCTCGGTGATGTAGAAACCTTCCTTGATATCGGCGATCAGCTCTTCCGGCGAGAGCTTGCCCGGCTCCATGTAGAAATTGGTCGCGGAGGGATGCGGCGGGCCGCCGGTGCCGCGCGCGGCATGACCGGTGGTTTCGAGGCCAAGCTGGCGGGCGCTGGAGCAATCGAGCAGCCAGGTTTTCAAGACGCCGTTCTCGATCACCGCCATTTTCTTGTTGGCCACGCCTTCGCCATCGAAAGGTTTGGAGCGCAGGCCGCGGATGCGATGGGGATCATCGACAATGGTGATGCTGGGAGCAAAGATTTCCTGCCCCATGCATTCCTTGAGGAAGCTGACGCCGCGGGCAATCGCAGTGCCCGAAATGGCACCGGCGAGGTGGCCGATGAGTCCGGCGGATTCACGCGGATCGAACACCACCGGCACGGCCTGGCTTTTCACCTTGCGGGGATTGAGCCGCGCCACCGTGCGTTCCCCGGCGCGTTTGCCGACAACTTCGGCGCGTTCCAGATCGCTCAAGCGGCGGGCGCTGGTGTGATCGTAATCGCGCTCCATCTCGGTGCCTTCACCGGCCAGAACGGCGACGCCAATGGAGTGGCTGGTACCGGCATAGCCGCCGAAGAAGCCTTCGCTGGTGGCGAGCGCGATGGCGCTGCGGCTGAAGCCGGCCCCGCCGCCTTCCGAATTGGTGATCCCAGCCACCGCCATGGCGGCCTCTTCGACAATGCGGGCGTGTTCCACCAAGCGGTCGGCGGAGGGCTCTTCGCTGTCTTCCAGGTCCAATGCCGGGAAACTGCGGGCCAGCCGCTCGCGCGGCGCGAGGCAGGCGAATTTGTCTTCCGGCGCCAGCTTGGCCATGGCCACGGCGCGGCCGGGCAGGCCTGCGAGCGCCTCTTTGGAGAAATCGGTCGAAGAGACGAAGGCCACTTTCTGGCCGACAAAGACGCGCAAGCCGATATCCGAGGATTCGGAGCGTTCCACGTCTTCCAGCTTTCCCAAGCGATAGGAAACGCTGCTGGAAACATTTTCGACAAACAGGGCATCAGCGGCATCGGCGCCAGCCTTTTTGGCGGCGGCGATCAGGTCCTGCAAAAGGGCCTCGGATTTGGCGGTCATAGGGCCGTTTTCGCCCGGAAGAGGCCCGAAGGCAAGGCGAGAGACGCAAATTACAAAGGCTAAAAAGCGAAGGCGGGAGCAGCCCTTATCGGCCCTCCCGCCTTTCCATGCGAGAAGCTACGGCAGGCGGGCCGCCGGTCAAGGGCCTCAGTCCGCACCTTTGCTTTTGCCTCGGGCTTTCCGGGAGCCAGCGTTTCGGCGAAGCGGCCGCTCTGCGGCGCATAAGCCGGACTTGCTCCCTCCGTGATGCACGGATCAGCGCACTCTCACCCTGTATGGATCGCGAAGAAGTCTGAATGTCAGCTTTGCCCCGAAACCAGGGCTGGAAATCCCTCTTTGGCCTTTAAAAGAACAAATGGGAAACACTTTTCGGATTTCAAGGGGTGAGGCGGGCGGGGCAAAAAAAGATAGGCCGACATCTTCGTTCCGGAGGGGGCCAGCCTGTGCTGCCTCTTGTGCAATGAGACCAGCTCGCGACATCGGAGGTGAAAGATCTGCTCGACTTTGGCTCCGGTCCTTTGAAGCCAGCGACCAGAGACTTCGTTCAGCCGCCGTTGCAATGGAAGGTGTATTCGACGGTGTTACTCTTGTTACCGTCGCTGTCCATGAGGAACGCACGCAGTGTCACGTAATAGACGGCGACACCGCAGGTCCAGCCACCGGATTGGACAGCACCTTTCTTCTGCGCATCGGCTGGAATGGCAATGGCGGCATCGCGAAGCTGCGTCTGTGCAATAGCCCCACTGGTACTGACCAGCGTTCGATGAATTACGATTGCATCGCCATTGGGCGCAGTGAAATGGAAATCGGGAACGATATCGATGATCACCCCGTTGGGAAGCCGGACTTTATAACGGGCTGTCAAATCCTGAATCACAGGAGCCTTGGCAGATGTCGCCGGTGCTGCCGATAACGACACCACCTCCATACGCGGGTCGGTCGGACTTGGCCTGACAGGGACGAGCTGAAAGGTCGTTTGGGCGTTAGCAAAGGCCGAAAAGATCAGAGCGGCGGAAAAAGCACCAACGATCGAACGCATCTGTAGTCTCCCCCTTTGGGATGCCTCGCATGGCACATCGAGCGATGTTTCTCTCGAATGAATTGAAGAAGCTTCTTACGGTCCTGCCGCTTTTTGCGTTGCAGCTGCGGCGGTCGCTGGCGTCAGGTAGACCATCTGATGGTGGTAATCGATATAGACGTGCAGATGCTTCAACTCATTCAGACCGAGCACCAGCTCCGGCTGTTGATGCACGTACATTGGCGCGCGTGACGGCGCCACATGCAAGTTGCGCATATGCTCGATTTGTTCGTCGGCCAGCGATGGCATCAGAACCAGTACGGGATTGGAAATGGCCAGCCCATCCACGCTGAGGCTTTGAAAACGATGCGCATAGAGCTGCGTGCCGTTGCCAAGCTTGCCGACCATGACATTGCCCGGCGAGTCGTTGTTGAGATCGAAGACTTCTTTGGCAATGCCCATCCGGATTGATGAGCCTGGCAGCGCCGTATTCATGACCGCTTGCAGCTCGTGGCCATCGAGGGTCATTTTGAAGGAGATCTTGTTCAAGTCCGTCACGATCATGGGCACCTTCGCCAAGGTCTGCGACGGCCAATAGACCGGCATGGCATCGCAATGATCGCGTGAAATCAGGTTGAGTTTGGCGGCCGCAAAATCGAATTCGACATCATAAGCACGCAGGAAATCGGCCCCCAGAACGCCATGGGGCACGATGGCCCCCGGAGCTGCCGCCTCATCACGCATGTTGGCCGTGATGAAGGTGGTGTGCTCGGCCTTCAAGCGATCGAGCCCGAAGCTCGGAACGATGGCCGCAACATTGGAGACTTCACCGCTGAGATTAACGAAACTGACATCACTATGGATGCGCGTGAATTTATGTGCTTCAGCGTAGGAGGCCGAGATCGCACTGTAGGGCTGAGCCGTCCCGACGGTGAAATAGATCTGTTCATCGCCGACGGTTACCGGAATAAGAATGCGGCCGCGTTCGACGATCATGTTCACGCTGGCGACGATCTTGAGCGGCTGACACTGCTCCGCCGCGGCTGCAGGCAGGAAAAATGCGGCCAGTAACGCGCAAGCACCCAGCAACCGCTTCATGAGATTCCCCCTGTCCGAAGCTTTGGAATTATGGATCTGTGCGACGCCTACTGCACGTTACTTTTTGTCAAACAACCCGTTATGCGTGTTGTCTGCGACCAGCCGATCTCGTGGGCCCATCGCAGGACTGGGCGGCTCAGGCGGTGTCGTGCCAACAAGGAGTGAATAGCGGGGGCAGGTTTTCTGTATTTTGCCCGCAAAATTGTCCGATAAAATAGTATTGAGCGGGGAAGCCTGCCCATGAAACTGTCTTACGGTCCGTACGCTCGCGATTGCTGCCGGGCATACCGATTGCGGTATTGTAGCTTATGAGCTACAATCGGCCATGATCGAAATTCGTCAAACGGCGATTTTCGCAGCTTGGCTTACTGCGCTGCGCGACGAACGGGCAAAAGCACGGATTGCCGAGCGTTTGCACCGTTTCGGGGCCGGAAATCCGGGGGACATCAAGTCTGTCGGCGACGGCGTGACGGAGATGCGGATCGATTACGGTCCGGGATACCGCGTCTACTACACGCGGCGGGGCTCGGTCGTGGTGATATTGCTGTGCGGCGGTGACAAGCGCGGCCAACAGCAAGACATCCGGCGCGCCAAAGCGCTTGCCGCCGAGATAGAGGAGTAAACATGGATAAGACCACTCGCTTCGATGCTGCCGAATACCTGACCACCCCCGAAGCGCAGGCCGAGTTCATCACCGCGGCCCTTGAAACCGGTGATGCGGCCTATGTGCGCGATGCGGTCGGTGTGGTTGCTCGCGCCCGCGGCATGGCAGAGATCGCCAAAGCGGCGGGGCTCAATCGCGAAAGCCTTTATCGCGCGCTCGGCTCTGCGGGAAATCCCGAATTCTCCACCATGCTGCGCGTGCTGGACGCCCTCGGTATCGCGCTAACCGCCCGCGCCCGCACAGAGCCGCGCAAACCCGTAAAGAAAAAGACACGCAAGGCGGCGTGAGGGAGTACGCCAAGGCGGGCAACCGGAATCGTGCCAAGGTGGGGAACCTAAGGAGATTTTACTTCGCCCCTGTACCTCACTTCCCGCTTAGTTTGGGACGGCCATTTGTTGGTGGTGTCGAGGCCGATCTTGGATCTCGCCTCGCTTTCCGGAGAGGTGAAGGAAATAAAGGGCGCTTCAACACCTCTCTCGGTTGCGATGTTCGCCAGTGATATTCTGTCACTTAGTCTTGCGAGGGGAGAGCTTTGTATGCTGCACATGATCGGCAATGTTGTCGGGCCTGTTCTGAGTGTTCTTGGTGCAATCGTTATTGGAGGTGGCACAATAACGATGTTTGCCTACGGGCTGTTTAAGCTGTTTAGCGAGAAATGGCTTGCAAACAAATTCGCTGAAAAATTGGAAAGCTTCAAACATGAACACCAAAAGGAACTGCAGCGCCTTCGCCTGGAAATTGACTCCCTTCTTGATCGTAATTTGAAACTGCATTCGAGGGAATTCGAGGTTCTCCCTCAAGCTTGGTCAATGTTGGACGATGCGTTCCGCGAAATGTTAACCGCGTCTATGGCTTATCTGCAGATTCCTGATCTTGATCGAATGAGTGAGCCGCAACTGACGCATTTTCTTTTGCAGCTGACATGGCCAGACTGGCAAAAAGATGAGCTAAGGCTGGCCAGTGATAAAAGACGTTATTACGGCGATGTTGCTCAGTGGAGAAATCTGCAGGATGCAAATCGCCACCGCGGCGAATTCCAATCTTATCTTTCAAAAAACGGCATATTTATCCAGCCAGCACTACTGTCAAAATTTCACGAGTTAAACGTTATGATGATTGGGGCTTTTGTTGAACGCGAAATGGCCATGCAATCTACGGGAGTGCCACAGAAATACGACAAGGCGGTGGAATTGTCGAACAGAGGCAAAATACTATTTGATCAGCTCCAAATTGACGTGCAGACGCGACTCTGGAGTTCAATGAAAGTAGGCGCGGGAGCGCCACTGAGCGAATAAGTGCTTCTTGCTTCGGAAATGCCAAAAAACTTGAGGCCGCATTCTCAGCTACGCTTCTCTCCTTTTTCCGGCAGCCCAAGCTTTCCCCACATTTCATCCACGCGTTTGATCACATCGTCGGACATGGAAAGCTTTTCGCCCCATTCGCGTTTGGTCTCCGGCGGCCATTTGCTGGTGGCGTCGAGGCCGATCTTTGAGCCCAGCCCGCTATCGGGCGAAGCAAAGTCGAGATAATCGATCGGGGTATTCTCGATCAGGGTGATGTCGCGCGCCGGGTCCATGCGGGTGGAGATCGCCCACATCACGTCTTTCCAATCGCGGGCGTTGATGTCGTCATCCACCACGATCACCCATTTGGTGTACATGAACTGGCGCAAGTAAGACCACACGCCCATCATCACGCGCTTGGCGTGGCCGGGATAAGCCTTCTTCATGCTGACGACCGCGATGCGATAGGAGCAGCCTTCCGGCGGCAGCCAGAAATCGACGATCTCCGGGAATTGCTGGCGGAAGAGGGGAATGAAGACTTCGTTTAGCGCTTCGCCGAGCACGGAAGGTTCATCCGGCGGGCGTCCGGTGAAGGTGGAGAGATAAATCGGATCACGGCGCATGGTGATCGCCGTCACGGTGAAGACCGGGAACTGCTCCACCGCGTTGTAATAGCCGGTGTGGTCGCCATAAGGGCCTTCGTCGCGGTAATCGGTGAGCGAGACTTCGCCTTCGAGCACGATCTCGGCTTCGGCGGGTACTTTCAGCGGCTGCGAAACGCAATCCACCAGCTCGACGCGTTCGCCGCGCAACAGGCCCGCGAACTGGTATTCCGACAGCGTATCGGGCACCGGCGTCACAGCGGCGAGAATGGTGCCGGGATCGGCGCCCAGCACTACGGCGGCCGGCAGCGGCGCGGCTTTCTCTTTCGCCCAGCGGGCATGATGCTGTGCCCCGCCGCGGTGGCGCAGCCAGCGCATGATGGTCTGGTTCTTCGAGAGCACCTGCATGCGATAGATGCCGAGATTGAAATTGTCTTCGCGCGTCTCGCCAGGGCCTTTGGTGACCACCAGCGGCCAAGTGATCAGCGGGGCGGGTTCTCCCGGCCAGCAGCTTTGGATCGGCAGACGCGAGAGATCGATATCGTCACCGCGCAAGACCACGTCCTGGCAAGTGGCACGCGACACGTTCTTCGGCCGCATCGCCATTGCGGCCTTGGCGAGCGGCAGCATGTCGACGGCATCGGAGAAGCTGCGCGGCGGTTCGGGCTGGCGCAGGGTGGCGAGCAGTTCGCCGACATCGCGCAAAGCAGAAGCGGTGGTGCGTTCCTTGCCGCCGATGGTGACGGCCTGGGCGACGCGTTTGACGGTGCCGAAGAGATTGACCAGCACCGGCATGTCGCTTTGCGTGCCGTCAGCCTTTATGGGGCGCTCGAACAGCACGGCCGGGCCTTGGGTCGCCAAGAGCCGGGTCTGGATCTCCGTCATCTCCAGCACCGTGGAAACGGGCTCGCGCACGCGCACGAGATCGCCTGCGGCTTCAAGTTTGGCGATGAAGTCGCGCAGCGAGCGATAGGCCAAGGATCAATCTCCGTTGCTGACCTTCCATTTGGAAGGAGCGGCGTGCCAGACGCCGTAGACGAAGTATATCGCAATGCCCAGGGCGGTCCAAACCACCAGCCGCCAAGCGGTATCGGGCGAGGAGATGAAAAGGCTCACCATCATGCCGGCGCAAACCACGGTACCGGCTGGCGCGATCAGCCAGACAAAGGGAATGCGGAAGCGGCGATGGGCGCGCGGGGCCGTCACACGCAGGATCAGCACCCCGACGCAGACCGCGATGAAGGCGAGCAGTGTGCCCACTGAGACCAGCTCGGCCAGGATGTCGAGCGGGAAGATGGCGGCCAGCAGGGCGGCAACAACGCTGGTGGCGATGGTGCCGATATGCGGCGTGCGCGAGCGTGCATGCACCCGGGCGAAAGCGGGCGGCAAAAAGCCGTCACGGGCCATGGCGTAGAAGATGCGCGATTGGCCGTAGAGCGAGACGAAGGTGACCGAGGCGAGGCCGACGATGGCACCGATATCGATGGGCATGCTCAACCATTGCAGCCCGGGAATTTTGCTGACGGCAAAGGAAACCGGATTGGCCACGTCGAGTGTGCGCCAGTCGGTGATGCCGGTCAGCACCAGCGCCATCAGGATATAGAGGCCGGTACAAACGGCGAGCGAGCCCAAGATGCCGATCGGCAGATCGCGGCGCGGATTTTTGGCTTCCTGCGCCGCCACCGACACGGATTCGAAGCCGACGAAAGAGAAGAAGATGATGCCGGAAGCGGCCAGGATGCCGGAGACGCCGAAATGCCCCCAATGGCCGTTATTGGGCGGGATGAAGGGCGTCAGGTTCTCGAAGCGGACATAACCGAGCCCAAAAAAGATCACCAGCAGAACGACGCCGACTTTGATCAGCACCATCAGATCGTTGAAACGGGCGGTCTCGCGCACCCCAGCGAGAAGAAAGAAGGTTAGGGCGCCGATCAGGGCCACGGCCGGCAGGTTGAAGAAGGCCCCGGTGTAGTGCAGGGCTTCGAGACCAGTCCCGGCCAAGGGAGCGTTGGTGAGCTGGGACGGGATGGCGATGCCGAAATGGGAAAGAAAGCTGACGAGATAACCCGACCAGCCGACCGCCACCGTCGAACCGGCTGCCAGATATTCCAGCACCATGTTCCAGCCGATGAACCAGGCCATGAAGCGGCCCATGGTGGCATAGGCATAGGTGTAGGAGCTGCCCGATTCCGGGATCATCGAGGCGAATTCGGCGTAGCAGAGACCTGCGAAGAGGCAGCCGAGCGCAGCGATGGTGAAGGACAAGAGCACAGCCGGTCCGGCATGGGTGGCCGCGGCAGTGCCTGCCACCACGAAAATCCCGGCGCCCAGCACCGAGCCGATACCGATCATGATAAGACTGACCGGACCAAGCGCCCGGTGAAGATGATGCTCACTGGCGGCAACCGGTTCTGGCTGCCTCAGTTCGGCGTCGTCGAATTCTGCCATGTGAAATTACTCGGCGGGATGTTCCCGGATATGCCAGCGGGCTGGTTTGGCGTGGCGCAAACCATAGGCGAGATAGATCAAGAGGCCAAGCACCGTCCAGACGGCCAGACGCAGCCAAGTGCCGGTGGGGAGCCAATACATCATGGCACCGCATACCAGCATGCCCAGAGGTGCGACGATCCAGACCAGCGGAGTCTTGAAGGGGCGGATGGCATTGGGCTTGGTCACCCGCAGAATGAGAACGCCCAGGCAGACGATCACGAAGGCCAGCAGCGTGCCGATCGAGACAAGCTCACCCAGGATGTCGAGCGGCAGGAGGCCGGTGAGAATGGCCGAGAAGAAGCCGGTGACGATGGTGCTTTTCCATGGCGTGCGGAACTTGGAATGCACTTCGCCGAACACATTGGGGATCATGCCGTCCTTGCTCATGGCGTAGAAGATGCGGGACTGGCCGAGCAAAAGCACCAGCACCACCGAGGCAAGTCCCATGATGGCGCCGACATTGATGAACGGAGCGAGCCACGCTGTCGCCGGAATAGCTTCGGCGGCCATCGACACCGGATGCGGCACGTTCAGCGTCTTGTAATTGGCAAGACCGGTCAGCACATAGCTCATCAGCATGTAAAGCACGGTGCAGAGGATAAGCGAGCCGAGCATGCCGATGGGAATGTCGCGTTTGGGGTTCTTGGCTTCCTGGGCGGCCACCGAGACGGCATCAAAGCCGATATAGGCAAAGAAGATCACGCCCGAGGCGCGCAGAACACCAGGCCAGCCGAAGGTCCAGCCGCCGGTGTTTTCCGGAATGAAGGGCTGGTGGTTGGCCGGGACGATGTGGGGCAGGCCGACCGCGATCACCAGCAATACGATCACCAGCTTGACCGCCACCATGATGTTGTTGAAGCGGGCCGAAGACTGCACCCCGAAAATCAGAATGGCGGAAATGGCTACCACCAGGAAGATGGCCGGAAGATTGATGAGATGGCCGGAGGTGCCGAGATGCAGCATGGCATCGAGATCGCCCACATGCGGCATGTAGCTGGAGCATTTGGGATCGCTGGCGATGCAAAGCGGCGCACCGGTCAAGGCGGCAGGCAGCGGCAGGCCGATGGAACGCATGAAGTCGGTGAAATAGCCAGACCAGCCCGCCGCCACAGTGGCCGAGGAGGCAAGATATTCCAGCACCAGATTCCAGCCGATGAACCAGCCCATGAAGCGGCCCATCGTGGCGTAGGTATAGGTATAGGCACTGCCGGCGACCGGAATCATGGAAGCGTATTCGGCATAACAGAGGCCGGCAAACAGGCAGCCCACCCCGGCGATGGCAAAGGAGATCACCACGCCCGGTCCGGCATAGGCGGCAGCGGCATGGCCGGTGATGACAAAAATGCCCGCTCCGATGATGCCGCCAATCCCAAGCGCAATCAGGTGCAAGACACCGAGTGAGGGGTTGAGATCATGGACTTCGTGTTGTTCGGCAATAGGGTCTTCGGTGATACCGGCCATTCTGGGTGCCCGTAAAAACATGTTGGTATACGGGGAACGCATGTCTGCCGTGACCCCCAGGCGCACCGTAACGCCGGTGCAGAGGCCGGTCTAGCCGGAGTGATGCTTCTTTGACCGCTGCCGCGACAATGGGCACAAGATTGTGAAGTGCTACCGCCAAGGTTCTGCCGAAAAACGCGCCATAACGCTGCGCCCCGCTAGGCAGGCGAGGGCAGATCGCCTGCTGGTTGCGGCTCCATCGCCAAGCGGAGGTCAAACACTGAGTCGATAGACGCTGGTTTCGCGAATTTCGCGATCTTCCAATTCGCGGGTGGTCTGCACGTTATAGGTCGCGAGTTTTTCGACGCCGCTCTTGGGGAAATAGGTGCGTCCCGGATCGCCCATCAGGACCATGGCCCCGGCGCGGGCCCGATCCGTCAACCACGCCATCAGACGCTCGGCGAGGGGGCGTTCGTAACACATGTCGCCGATCAGAATGGCCTGCCAGCCGCCAGCGCGGCCGATCACATCCTCCTGCGTCACCTCTACTTGCACCCCATTACTGGCAGCATTGAGAGCAATAGCCGCTGCCGCGAAGGGATCGATCTCGGCCGCCAGCACCTGTGCCGCGCCGGCTTTGGCTGCGGCGATGGCCACCAGACCCGAGCCCGCTCCGAAATCCAGCACCGAAGCGACGTTCAGGCCTGTATCGAGAATGTATCGCGCCAGCGCCTGTCCGCCCGCCCAGGCGAAAGCCCAATAGGGCGGCGGTACGCCTTCCTGTGCCAGTTCTTCTTCCGTTTTACGCCACAGCGGCACGATCTCGTTCGCCAGATGCAGGCGGATTTCCGGTACCAGCGGGGGAAACTGCGGCGCCGTGGTCGTTTTGATGAATTCGGTTGGGTCTGTCATTCCGGTTTCGCAGGTTTACTGTATTATGGTTAGCACGTCTCAGGCCGGGGGGAAGACGGTGCGTTTCAGTGCCATTCGTTTGCTGCTCGTGTTCGTCGCTACGAACACGATCATGATCCTGATGCTCGTTCCCAGCATGACCAGCCAGCATCCTTGGCTGGCTTATTTCCTGCCGGGACAATTCCAGGAAGGCGGCAATTATTCCGGCTACTGGGTGTTCTTCGCCCTCGTGCTGCTGGTCGACGCTATCACGGTCATTGCCGTGGCTCTCAGTGTTTTGTTGCCCGCCCTATGGGAGGTTCTGCAAGGCGATCTCGAGACCTTGCAGCGCCGTTTGACCGATACCTCCGGCATTCCGGCCGAGGCACGCGCCCGCTTGATTGTGCAGGCACGGGAGGAATTGAAGGAGGCGCGCTACCAGATGTTTGTCGGGCGCTCGATCCTTATCGTCGGAGCGCTGTTTCTGATTTTTGCTTTCACCTCGGTCACACTGAGCTTTTCGCGTGCCATGCCTTACGGCAATATGTTCGTGGCCGAATGCATCGATCTCAAAACCGGTTGCCCGGGTCCGCGCGAGGCCGTGAACAAGGCCGTCAAAGTTGCCGACATTCAGCGCTTTGCGGTCGATCAGATTGCCGCCGCTTCACTGCTCGGCGCGCCGGAAATCTACCGCTGGCATCTCGGAGCCTATGCCAACAATCCCCATAACGGCCTGTTCTCGCACTTCGTCTTCGGCTTCCGTCTGGCCTTCACCCTGATTCTGATCCTGGTGTTCTTCAGTTTCCGTGTGCCGGGTCTCGATGGTGTCGAAGAAGCTGTTGCTGCGGAAGAAGGCTTGCGCGCCGCCGCGGCCAGTTAAGCCGCCTCGATCTGTGTTCCAGAAGTCCTGCATCGCCGGACCATTTTTCACGCGCCGTTCGTGCAGGAAGAAGTTGCGGATCTCATAAGGCCAGACCCGGCGGCCCATTTCGCTGTACCAGCGCATGGCATGACGCAAGGCTTTGCTGGGCTGCAAGAAGGTCCGGTAAAGCGCCTTGGGACGGGTTTGCAGCACAAATTCGATGAATTTCACCCAAGCCAGCACGCGCCAAGCTGGCATATGCTTGGTCGCCAGGACTTGATGCTTGTAATCCCATTTGCGCGGGTCGAGCTGGATGACCTGCCGCTGCTCGGCCAAGCGGAAGAACGGCGTCCAGCGATGCGGCGTGACATACAGCATTTGGATTTGGTCCGGATCGTAAGACAGCAATTGCTTCAGCCCGCGCCAGTAATCGCGATCGGTTTCTTCCTCGAAGCCCACCACCCAGGTTGCCATGGCCAAGATGCCATGGCGCCGCAAAAGTCTGATCGCTTGGCGATCGATGGTGGTGGTCGTGCCCTTGCGGATCATCTCCAAGGTCTTTTCGTCGGTGTTCTCAAGTCCCAAGAGAAAACGCTGCCAGCCGGCCTGTTTGTAGAGATGCAGAATATCGGCATCGCGAACGATGTCGTCGGCGCGGGTTGAGCCTACCAGGATGACATCAACCTTTTCGGTGATCAGCGCTTCCAGGAAGGCCTGCCAAGCCTTCTTGGAGACGGTCGGATTTTCATCCGCGAAGTTGAAGACTTTGACGCCATGTTCGCGATGCAGCCGGGCGATTTCCTTGGCGAAGCGGACAGGATCGCGATGGCGCCAGCGCCGCCAGAAGCCACTCTGGCCGCAATAGTTGCAGAGATGCGGACAACCGCGGGAAAACTGGACCACCACGGCGCGCAAGCCGCCCCAATAGCTGTAGCGGGCGTGATCGATCAGTTCCCAACCGATGCGATAAGCGTCGAGGTGCGTGATGGGGGCGGGCTGGGGCGTTATTTGAACACCCATACCATCACGGAAGGCGATCCCTTCCACCGCATAGAGCGGTATCTGCTGGTCCAGCGCAGCGATTAACCGGCGTGCAATTTCTTCGCCTTCGCCGCGGACAATCGCCGTGACATAAGGTTCTTCCGCCAGGATGTCCTGGCAATGATAGGTCGGGAATACGCCGCCATAGATGATGAAGGCGTGCGGCACCGCTTGCGCTATCGCTTCTGCTACCTCAGCAATCACCGGATGACCGGATGTCGATCCGGAATGACCGAACAGCACCGCATCCGGGCCAAAGGCGATTGTTTGGGCTACGATCTCGGCCGTGGACATGGGGCCGAATTCGCCATCCAGCAGTTTCACGGCATGTCCGTCGTCGATCAATGGCCCTCCGACAGCGAGAAGTCCAAGCGGAGGCAGATGATCGTCCGGAATACGGCTGCCGATGGCCGGATGCGGCACATTGAGCAAAAGGATGCGCATAACCCCTTCTTTCAAAGAGAGGCTGAGGGCAACTCGTTGCGGCGTGGTGAGGCTTAGGCGGCCTTGGCGGGCAGGGCCCCGAAGCGGCGCTCGCGGTGGCGGAAGCTGGCGACGGCTTCCTTCAATTCTTCGCCGCCGAAATCCGGCCATAGCACCGGCGTGAAATGAAATTCGGCATAAGCGCATTCCCAAAGCAGGAAATCCGAGAGCCGTTGTTCGCCGCTGGTGCGGATCAAAAGATCGACATCGCTGGCGCCCAGTTTTTCCGACAAGGCTTCGCGTGTCAGCGTGTTTTCCGCAGCCGCCATTTTCGCGGCCTCCAGGATCATGTCGCGGGCGGAATAATCGACGGCCACGCGCAAATGCATCAGATCGCCCCATTCGGTAGCCGCTTCCGCGCGCTCGATTTCCTGCACCAGATCGGCGGGCAGGCGATCGCGCCGCCCGATGAAGGAGAGCTTGACGCCATCGCGCACCAGATCCTCGGTTTCGCTATCGAGGTAGTGACGGAACAGATCCATCAATTCGGCGATTTCTTCCGGCGGGCGTTTCCAGTTGTCGCTGGAGAAGGCGTAGACCGTGAGCGTGCCGATGGCTTCGTCGGGGGCAGTGCGCACCACGCGGCGCAAGGCATCAATGCCGGCCTTATGGCCGTCACGGCGCGGTTTGTTGCGCTCGGCTGCCCAGCGGCCATTGCCGTCCATGATGATGGCGACATGCAGCTTCTCGTTGTCTTGGCAGTGCAGAGAGCTTGGCATTGCAAAGTTTCCTTCTAAAGAAAAAGGCCCTTCAGCTTGGCAACACGCGCAGCCGCGCATTGCCGAAATCTTCACCGGCGGTTTCGGTCGCTTCGCGCACAACCTGTTCCAGGAGGGCGAGATATTCGAGAAACCTTTTGCGGCCGCTGCGTGTAAGCCGGCAGGTGGTCTGCGGCCGGTTGTTCTCGAAGCTTTTGGTGATCTCGACGAGGCCTGCTTCCTGCAGCACCTGCAAATGGCGGGAAAGATTGCCGTCGGTCAGCCCGCACAGTTGCTTGAGGTCGGCGAAGGCAAGGCCTTTGGGATGGGCGATCAGCGAAGACAACACGCCGAGGCGCGCCTTCTCATGCATCACCCGGTCGAGACCTTCGAAGGCAAAGGGGGCTTCAGTCTTCGTCATCGAGACCTCCCGTCGTCAAATGAAGGATGGCCGCCATCAAAAGCTGGCCGCCGAGGAAGGGCAGGCCCATAAGCCAGGGCGACAGCGTGTGGGTTTGGTTCGCCAACAACAGGCAGACAAAGCCGGAAACGAAATACCAGGCGCCGGCCAGCATCATGCTGCGCGGCCAATTGTGCAGCGAGGCGAAGATGCCGAGACTGACGAAGATCTGCCACAGGCCGGGCATCATCCAGACGTTCTCAGGCGCAAATTCCAGAAGCAGTACCGGCAGGAAAAAGCTCGCGGCCGTGGCAGGCAGGAACTGCTCGATAGCCTGATAGATCATGGTTTCGGCCAGGCTCGAATGCAGGCGGCGCGAACGGCCCGCCATCTCGATGCCGATCACTGTGGCGCAAAGTGATGCCACAGCCAGCCATTCGGCGATGAACAAGAACGGCGTTGTTGCGATGGGAAAGACGCGTTGGGCGAGGGCGGCGGCAAAACCCAGCAGGCCGGTGATGGCGATGGTCATCGGCCCATAGCCGCGGAAAGCCGTGTTGGAGGCGATGCGGTGGCGGATTTCGAGAATATCCGCCAAGGCCTTATCGACGTCGCGCATGCCGTTCCCTCTGGCGTCATGTCACTTTGCAGTACAAAGTATACGGCATCGCAAAGAAAGCGCAAGAGGGATCGTGCGGCGGGGTAGGGCTGCCTGCCTCAGTAGTACAGGTCGCGCTTGCCGTCCTCGATTTCCTTGAGGCGGGCTTCGGTGACTTTGCGCAGCTTGTCGTTGGGGATTTGCGCCAAGTGCTCGGCGATCGTCTTTTCACCGATGGCCTTGGTCTCGGGTGTGGCGAAGTCGGTGAGGTATTCCTTCAGCGTCAGGATGGCGTTGGGCTGGCACAGCTCTTGGATCTTGCCGCTCTTGGCAAATTCCATGAAGCGGTCGCCGGTGCGGCCGTTGCGATAACAGGCAGTGCAGAAGCTCGGCAGATGCCCGGCTTCGGCGATGTCGTGCATCACCTGATCCAGCGGGCGCTCATCATTGACCTGGAACTGGGTCGGCTGCTTGACGCCTTTGTCGTTCTCTTCGCAATAACCGCCGACGCCGGTGCAGGAGCCGCCGGAAAGCTGCGAGATGCCAAGTTCGAGGCATTCGTTGCGCAGGTCGGCGTCTTCGCGGGTCGAAATGATCATGCCGGTGTAAGGCACGGCGAGGCGGATGATGGCGATCAGCTTCTTGAATTCGTCGTCGCTGACGATATGGGGGAAGCTTTCGAGGTTGATGCCACCGGCGGGACGGATACGCGGCACGGAAATGGTGTGCGGGCCGCAATTGAACTCGGCTTCAAGATGTTCGGCATGCTGCATCAGCGCCAGCATCTCGAATTTGTGGTCGTAAAGCCCGAACAAGACGCCGGCGCCGTTGTCGTCGATGCCGGCCTGATTGGAGCGGTCGAACGCGGTGGTGTGCCAGTCGTAATCGCTCTTGGGACCGCGCGGATGCATCTTGGCATAAGTGGCGCGGTGATAGGTCTCCTGGAAGAGGATGTAGGTGCCGATCTCGGCCGCTTTCAGCTTCTTGTAATCCTCCACCGTGGTGGAGGCGATGTTGATGTTGATGCGGCGGATGTTGGCGTTCTTGGTCTCCACCGAATAGACGGCCTCAATGGCGTCGAGAACGTAATCAATGGGGCAATTCTCTGGGTCTTCGCCCGCTTCCATGGCCAGCCGCTTGTGGCCCATGTTGAGCAGGACCAGCGTCTCTTTCTTGATCTCGTCCATGGTGAGGCGGCGGCGGGCGAATTTGTGCCCCGCGCCATAGCCGCAATAGACGCAGTTGTTGACGCAATAGTCCGAGACATAGAGCGGCGCGAACAGCACCAGACGGCGGCCATAGATCTTCTGCTTGATGTGGCGCGCGGTTTTGTAGATTTCCTCGACCAGTTCGGGATCGTCGGTGTTAAGCAGCACCGCCACTTCGGGAAGCGTCAGGCCATGGGCGTCGGCCGCTTTCTTGATGATCGCTTCGACCGTGTCGCGCGAGACGGCGCGCTTGCCTTCTTCCAGCGCGGCATAAATGGCGGACTCATTGATGAAACTGGCAACCTGCGGCACGACCGAAACTCCCTACACATCCTGATGGGCTCTCTGTCGGAGCCACTTTTTTAGAATGTCCCGAAGTTACGGCGCAGGCAGCGGGAAGTAATGCGCTTAATCAATTTGCGCGAAACAAAATGGTCGCATGCGTAGAGTTGCGGATACCCGTACGGAAAGTGCGGCTATTCGGCGTAGATCATTTTCACTGTCATGCCGCCATCGATGGTGATGTTCTGGCCGGTCATGAAGTCGGCGCTTTCTGCGAGGAATTGGCAGGCTTTCGCAATGTCTACCGGTTTCCCGACCCGGCCAACCGGATGCTGGTCGCGGTCCTGTTTGGAATGGTGCGGTTTGTCGGCTTGCGACGATTTCTTCCAATCGCCGACTTCGATCCAGCCTGGGCTGATCGCATTCACGCGAATGCGATACGGCGCAAGGCTAATCGCGAGACCATGGGTGAGGGCGACGATGCCGCCTTTGGACGCGGTGTAGCCTTCCGTGTTCGGCTCCGACATGAAAGCGCGGGTCGAGGCGATGTTGATGATCGCGCCGCCTTGGCCGCGTTTGGCCATCGCTTTGGCTGCGGCTTGTGAACAGAGAAAGGCGCCGCCGAGATTGGTGTTGATCACCTTTTGGAATTCGGCCGGCGTGAGTTTCAAAACATCCTTGCGGATCATGAGGCCGGCATTGTTGATCAGCACATCCGGCACGCCGAGCTCTTTCACCGTTCGCGCCATCCAGGCCTTTACATCGGCAGGCTTGCCAACATCGCCGCGCGCGAACAGGCCCGTGGCTTTGCGCATCTCGATCCCGGCCAAGGCTTCGCGTCCGGCTTCGCCATCCGCATCGGTGATGGAAACGGCATAGCCTTGTTCCGCAAAATGATAGGCGATGGCGCGGCCGATGCCTTGTCCACCGCCCGTGATGGCAATGACTTTCATGTCAGCCGATCCAGGTCGAGATGATGAGGGCGGCGGCAATCAGGGCCCCAGTCTCGCGATTGGCGCGGAACAATTTCAGGCATTTTGCCGAGTTGTCGATTTCCAATTCGCGCACCTGCCACAGCATGTGACCACCCGCTGCCAGCATCAGGAAGACAAACGGCCAGCCGGTATGCTCGGTAAAACCAGCTGCCAGGATCAAGGTGAAGGCGACGGCATAGAAGCCGAGAATCCAATCGCGGGTGCGGCTGCCGAGCAGGCGGGCAGTGGATTTCACCCCGATCAGCGCGTCGTCATCCTTGTCCTGATGGGCGTAGATGGTGTCGTAACCAAGGGTCCAGAAAAACAGCCCAGCATAAAGATAGAGGTCGCCGATATCGACGGTTCCGGTCTGTGCCGCGTAGCCCAGCACCGCACCCCAATTGAAGGTGAGGCCCAGCCACGCCTGCGGCCACCAGGTGATGCGCTTCATGAAAGGATAAGCAGCCACCAGCAGCAGCGATGCGATGCCGAGAATAATCGCCGTGCGGTTCAGCATCAGAAGGACGACGAGCCCGATCAGGCACAGCCCAATGGTGAAGGCGAGGGCCTGTTTCACGCTGATGGCGCCCGAGGGAATAGGGCGCCCGCGGGTGCGTGCCACCTGGGCATCGAAATCGCGGTCGACGATGTCGTTATAGGCGCAACCGGCGCCGCGCATCACGATGGCGCCGATGCCCAGAAGGATGACATAGAAAATGTCCTTCAGCGTGCCGAAGGGGCGGCTGTCGGCGGCGGCGCCCAAAACCAGGCCGAAGACGCAAGGCCAGTAGAGCAGCCAGGTGCCGATCGGCCGGTCCAGCCGCATCAGGCGCAAATAAGGTTGCACTTTTGCTGGCGCGCGGTCCACTAGGGCGGCAGCGACGGCGTCGGCAGGGATGACCGCGTTGTTTTCTGTCATACTGGCCATTCTGAGATGATCTGGAGTCGTTATGCCACAAATCGGGCTTGGGTTGCGAACCTGTTTGCTGATGGCTACTGCCGGTCTGATGCTCGCGGCTTGTGGGCCGCGTGGCGATCAAGAGGCCGAAACCACCGCCGCCACCATCCGTCAGGCCGTGGCCACTCTGGAAAAGAACCCGAAATGGCCGAAAGACAAGTGTCTTTGTGTCGGCCTGTTCCGCGGTGATGCGGTGGAGGATTTTCCGGCCGATCTGCTGAAGAACGAATTTTCTCGCCACGCCTGGGTGCGCAACTGGTCGGAATGCTCGCAGCTCTATGGCACGAAGAAGGGCTTGGCCCAATGCAAGGCGGGCATGAGCGATTACATCTGCTCGACCGCGGAGCGCAAAGACCTGCCAGCGGGCACCACCCGCGTGCTCTGCCATGTCAATGGCAAGAACGAGCTGCTGTTTGACGAATACGACGTCACGCGGCAGGAAGACGGGCTGCAAGTCAAAGCGGTCAACGTGAAGGCCCTCTACAAGACGTATGAACCAAACCTATGAGTGACGATCTCAGCTATCCCGGCGGAAAACTGCGCCTTTATGTCGAATCCGCTCTGGGCGAAGGCGTTCTCGTGGTGATCGAAGAAGGCCAGGCGCATTACCTTCTGCATGTCATGCGCGCCAAACTCGGCGACCGGCTGAACCTGTTCAATGGCCGTGATGGCGAGTGGGTGGCGCAGATCAGCGAAATCGCCAAACGCACATGTACCGTCACCTGCATGCGCCTCATCGAGCCGCAATCCGAAGTGCCGGACCTCTGGCTGGTTTTCGCGCCGGTGAAAAAGACGCCCGCGGATTATCTCACCCAGAAGGCCACCGAATTGGGTGTTCGGGCGTTGCAACCGATTTTCACCCGGCGGACGATTGTCACCCGGGTCAATACCGAGCGCATGCTGGCCAATGCGGTGGAAGCGGCCGAGCAATCCGGCCGGGTGACGGTTCCCGAAATCCGCGAAGCTTTGGCTCTCGAAAAAGTGTTGGCCTCTTGGCCCGCCGAGCGCCGCATCCTCTTCTGTGATGAAGCGGGCGACGCTCCTTCCATCGCCGACGCCTTAATGAACCAGCGGGGCGGGGCCTGGGCCGTGTTTACCGGCCCTGAGGGCGGCTTTGATCCGGCCGAACGGGCGCTTTTGCGGGCGCAAGCCCATGTCACACCTGTGTCGCTCGGCACACGCATTTTGCGGGCGGACACTGCCGCTTTGGCTGCGCTTTCGGTATGGCAGGCCCTCACCGGTGATTGGCGCTGAACGCCTTGCCGGAAGGGCATCGGCTACCTACATAGGCGCCAGATCATTACAATGCGTTCAGACGGGCCCGGCCCGGAAAGAGGTTTGCCATGTCCATTCCGCAGTCCGCTGGTGGCCCGATCGAATCGCGCGACGATCTCGTGCGCTATCTGGAATCCGGCTCCAAGCCCAAAGAGGACTGGCGCATCGGCACCGAGCACGAAAAATTCGTTTACTGCCTGAAGACCTACAACCCGCTGCGCTACGAAGGCCGCCCGGGCATCAAGGCGCTGCTCGAAGGCATGCAGCAGTTTGGCTGGGAACCGATTCTGGAAGGCGAGAACATCATCGGCCTGACCCAGAACGGCGCCTCGATCAGTCTGGAGCCTGGCGGGCAGTTCGAGCTTTCCGGCGCGCCGCTGAAGACCGTGCATGAGACTTGTGCCGAAGTGAACCTACATCAGCAGCAGGTGCGCCAAGTGGCGGCGGAGATCGGTGCTGGGGCGCTGGGGCTCGGTTATGCCCCGACTTGGCCGATGAGCGAAGTCTACGCCATGCCCAAAGGCCGCTATGAGATCATGAAGCGCTATATGCCGAAGGTCGGCGGCTATGGCGAAGAGATGATGTTCCGCACCTGTACGGTGCAGGTCAATCTCGACTTCTCTTCCGAAGCCGACATGATCAAGAAATTCCGCGTTGGCTTGGCCTTGCAGCCGATCGCCACTGCGCTGTTCGCCAATTCGCCGTTCCGCGAAGGCAAGCACAACGGTTTTCTCTCTTATCGCGGCCATGTCTGGAGCGATGTCGACAACGACCGCGCCGGCATGCTGCCTTGGGTGTTTGAAGATGGCATGAGCTTCGAGCACTATGTCGATTACGTGCTCGATGTGCCGATGTATTTCGTCTATCGCGACGGCAAATACATCGATGTCGCGGGCAAGAGCTTCCGCGATTTCCTCGCGCACAATATCCCGGAAGTGAAGCACATCGATCCGCAGATGTCGGATTGGGCCGATCACCTGACGACGATCTTCCCGGAAGTGCGGCTCAAGAAATTCCTGGAAATGCGCGGCGCCGATGGCGGAACCTGGCGACGCATCTGCGGTCTGCCGGCACTATGGGTCGGCATTCTCTACGACCAAGTCGCGCTGGATGCGGCTTGGGACATGGTGAAGGATTGGACGGCCGAAGAGCGTCAGGCGATGCGCGAGGCGGTGCCGCGGCTGGCGTTCAAGACCCCGTTCCGCAATACCACGGTGTGGGAGCTGGCCCATCGCATGCTGGATATCTCGGCCTCCGGTTTGCGCCGCCGTGCTTCTCTCGATTCCGTCGGCATGACGGAAGAGGGCTTCCTCGTACCGCTGCGCGAACTCGTCAACCGCGGCTATACCCGCGCCGAAGAGCTTTTGCAGCTCTACCGCACCGATTGGGGCAAGGACCTCAACAAGATTTTCACGGAGTACAATTTTCTGTAGAGTTTGCCCCGCTGCGTGAGCGGGGGCGGCCATGAAGGTGCGAACCGGTTTGATAGCCTGTGTGCTGTCGATCCTTTTTGCGGCGTGCGCGCAAGCGACAGAGGACCGTCCAACTGTGACGGCGCTCTGGCACGGGAACGCGCCAGATATGGCCAACCCGCCTAGCACGGAGCCGCCGCCCAACGATGCGGGAAGTTATGTCGAAGTCGTTCATCCGACCTTGAGTTATTATCCTGCTGCAAATCCGACCGGCGCAGCGATCCTGATTTTGCCGGGCGGCAGCTACAAGAAGATCGTTCGTGCCGATAGCGAGTGCGCAGATTACGCGCGCTGGTTCAATACGCTCGGCATCGATGCTTTTGTCCTTAAGTACCGTTTGCCGATGGACGATTTTAATCCGCCCACCTCAGCCTATCAGGATGCGCAGCGCGCAATCCGTCTGATCCGGGGCGGGGCTCTCAGCGGCAGCCACCACATCGATGCTAACCGCGTTGGTGTGATCGGTTTTTCTGCGGGCGGTCATCTCGCGGCCGTGGTGGGGACTTATTACGCCACCAAATTTTATGAGCCCATCGATGAATATGATCGCATATCAGCTCGCCCCAATTTCATGGTTTTGGGTGCGGCTCCAATCCTTTCGGCAGAGTACTTGCGAAGAGATGTAGGCCCGGTATCAGAAAGTTCGCAGTTCCGAAGGTGGTTTGCGGTCAAGGCTGGTTATCCCATCGATCGCGCGATTAATGCGGATACTCCCGCCACGTTTTTATTCCACGGAGACGCGGACAAAAAAGTTCCGCCGTCGACATCCATCAACATGGCGGCTTGGCTGGATAAGGCGCATGTTCCCGTCGAACTGCATATGCTTCCTGGTGTCGGGCACGACAAATCGCCCGAAACCGAAGCCGGCAAAAAGCTATGGAAGGCGTATCTGGAAAAATGGCTGCGAGGGCGGGGGATTATCCCGCCTGCGCCTTAGTTCAAAACGTCGATCCGCGCCTTGCAGTAAGGCAGGGCGTTCTTCGGGATGACCATCTTGGTCTGGGTATCACGCTGATAGAGCACCGAGATGTATTTGGTGTCGAGATTGGCGCAAACTTCAGCGACCCCTGAGCTGGCGCGCGGCGCTTTGGGGTTCGGCGTGGCGCAGACCGTCTTGCCGTCATAGAAGCTCTGCACCAGCTTCTGGGTGTCATAGGTGCGGTCGCCATTGCCGACGTGGAAAAAACCAGGGCCATTGATGGTCTGGGTGTATTGCGTGTCCTCTCCAAAGCAGATGCCGATCCAGGTCACTTCTTTGGCTTGCGCGGCTGGTTTTGACGCGGCGGGCGCCGCGGCGGCAGCCGTCGACAGCAGGAGCACGGCAGCGGCGAGAAACAGGGGACGCATAGACACCTCCGGAATTCCGGCGATCATTGTGCGATCGCGCGGTGTGTTGCAACCCTGTGCCGGATTGCCGCTCGGTTATTGCGTGACCGTCACCTGGGCATCGCAATAGGTCGCGACCTGCTGCGGTTTTATCCCATTGGCGATCTGGATGCCGTATTCCAGCCGGATCTTCTGGTTTTCATTGTCGGCACAGATGCCGCCAATGTCTTTGGGGCCCGGCTTGGTTGTCGTGGCGCCGCACACCACCTTGCCGTCGAAATAGACCTGCTTCAGCTTGATGGTGGTGTAGCTGCCGCTGCCATTGTCCCAATGCAGATAGCCATCGCCACCAATGGTCTGCAGGTATTGCACGCTGTTCTGACCGTAACAGGCCGCACTCCATACCGCCGCGGCTTGGGCCGGGGCGCCAGCAACAGCAGCCGCCAGGGTTGCACCAAAGATCAATCCGCGCAAATCAACCTCCCTGAAGAAGGAAAGCCAATGCCGGTCAGCATAAGCTCACTTTGTGTTCGGATTGCGCCTGGGATCGTTCTGCCGTTCCACCATCCAGCCGGGATATTCGGGCTCAAGGGCGCTTAAGGCATTCAGCCGGTCGATTTCATCCGGCGTCAGTTGCAGATCGGCGGCGGCCAGATTGTCGTCGAGCTGCTCCAGGGTCTTGGCGCCGATGATCACGCTGGAGACGAAGCTGCGCGACAAGACCCAGGCGAGAGCCACCCGCGCCACGCTGACGCCGTGGGCCTTGCCGATATCGCGCATGGCATCGACCATGGCGAAGGCGTGATCCTTGTCCACCGGCGGGAAATCGAACTTCGAGCGCCGCGCCCCTTCCGGGCCTTCTGCATCGCGAGAGAATTTGCCCGAAAGAATGCCGCCGGCCAGCGGGCTCCACACCATCAGCCCCATCTTCTGGTCTTCCAGCATCGGCTTGATGTCGCGTTCAAGATCGCGGCTGGCGATGGAGTAATAGGCCTGCAAACTCTCAAGACGGGCCCAGCCGTGTTTGTCGGCGAGGCCTTGCGCTTTCATGATCCGCCACGCCTGCCAGTTGGAGACGCCAACATACCGTATCAAGCCGCGGCGCACGAGATCGTTCAGCGTGCTCATCACTTCTTCGACCGGCGTCAGCAGGTCCTGGGCGTGGATCTGATAAAGATCGATGTGATCGGTCTGCAGCCGCTCCAGGCTTTCCTGCACCGCATCCAGGATATGGCCGCGCGAGGCACCGGCATCATTGGGCGAGGGGCTCATGCGGCCGTAAACCTTGGTGGCGATCACCACATTGGAGCGCTTGACGCCGATCTCCTTCAGCGCCTGGCCCAGCAATTGTTCCGACAGGCCTTCCGAATAGACATCCGCCGTATCGATGAAATTCACCCCGGCTGCGAGCGCGCGTTCGACCAGGGCCGTGGCGGTCTTCTGGTCGACCTTGCCGACCTGTTCGAAGAAGCCTTTGCCGCCGAAGGTCATGGTGCCGAGACAGATTTCGGAAACGAAAAAGCCGGTATTGCCGAGCATACGATAGCGCATAGGAGACTCCGCAAAGAACGAATGGATTAAACACACTCTTCCGGCAGAACAAATACACCGTCACTGCCTTTTGATATCACTGTGGACCATAGCACCGCAGACAGCGGCAATTCCGCGTAGAGATGCGGGAAGAGGGCATTGTCCCGCGAGGGTTCATAGCGTAGTGCCTCGCCAAGGGCTGCTTCCTCCACCGCGACCAGCACCAGCTCTTTCGCCTCTGCGTAGTACTTGGCCAGCGTGCCGGGCAATTGCTCCGCCGTAGAGAAATGGATGAACCCGTCCTCGCGATCCTTGGTGGAACCGGCATAGAGGCCGGCCAGCTGGGCTGCTGCCCAATCTGTGGAGGAACAGATCTTGTAGATGAGCTCCGGCATCACGTATCCCTGGGACACAGTTTCCCAAGATGGGAAGCACAGCCCCCGGCCGAGGGCAATGGCCTCAAAGCCGCCGCGAGCCTGCTATAACAACGCCGCCCAGAATCGAGGTTCGGAACCCCATGCGAGAGCTTGTGCGGAAACTGCCATTTCCGGTGGAGTTCGCCATCGTTCTCGGTGGCGTCTTTGGCTATGCCTTGCTGATGAGCGTTCTGGCGACGCTGCACCCCGCCAAGGGACCGATGCATACTGAGCCGGGGATGTGGCGGACGGTCATTATCGAAACGCTACAATTTTTGGTGATCGGCGGACTTCTTCGTCTGCGGGGCTGGACCGGGCAGCGGCTGGGGCTGGATTCGCATTGGACGGATGGCGCCTGGGGTGCAGGTCTGGCGGTGACCGCCTATTTCGTCTTCTATTCCGCTTTTCGGGCGATCAGCGTCTTGGCTCCCGGCTTGGCCCACACGGCTGCGGCCGTTCCCCATCTGCCGCATACTCTGACCCCTTGGATCGTGGCCGCCACGGTGCTGCTGACCTCTTTTTTCGAGGAATTCTTTGTCACCGGTTATGTGGTGGCGGCCTTGAAAGACAAGCTCGGGATGAATTGGGCGGTGAATGCCAGCGTGGTCTTGCGGCTCGCCTATCACATCTATCAAGGCATGATCGGCGTCGTGCTCATCATTCCGGTGGGACTGATGTTTGCCTATTGGTACGCCAAGACGGGGCGGCTATGGCCGGTAATCGTCGCCCATACGCTGCTGAACCTGCTGGCGTTCCTGCCTTACATAAAGTTCTAAGGCCCGTTACGCCAATGCCAGCCGCCATCGGTCTTCGCTTTGGCGACAAGGATAAACACCGCGACCAAGACAACAACGCCCACGGCGCTCACCACCGAGGCCACATCAGGGGCTGTCAGTTGGCGTGGCAAGTACAACACCGCGAATAATCCGGCGAACAGAGCGAGGAGAGATACCCATCCCTCCCAGGAAACAGGGGCTCCGGCACCATAGCCATAGCGCTTCGGCGCAAACCAAGCCTTGCCCATTTCCGATGTCCTCAGCGAACCGCAGCATTATACGCCTGCGGCGGTTCACCAAGACCGCGGCGTTTCGCTCCGGTTGCCGTTGGCAGCGACAGGAGGCGCCCCGAGGGGCTGCCTGTCTGGTTGTGCAGCGGTCTTGGCCCGGAGCGCTTCTTCCAGGATTTCCGCCAAATCGATGTTCATCGCTTTGGCGGTTGAGAGCAGTTCTGCGTTAACCGAAAGGGTTACGTTTCGGCGTTCCGACGCTTCCGCGGGTTCACGCCAGGAATGGATCTGTGTACTCATGATACCAGTTTACGCTCGATACAGCTGAATGCTTCGTGAACGGCTTTATGCCGCCGTTCCGCCGACGGTGAGCCCATCAAGCCGCAAGGTTGGCTGGCCGACACCCACCGGCACGGACTGACCGCCTTTGCCGCAGGTGCCAATACCCGCATCGAGCTTGAGATCGTTACCGATCATGGAGACGCGCGTCAGACAGTCCGGACCGTTGCCGATCAAGGTGGCGCCTTTGATCGGGGCGCCGATCTTGCCGTCCTCGATGAGATAGGCCTCGGTGCAGGAGAAGACGAATTTGCCGTTGGTGATGTCGACCTGACCGCCGCCGAAATTGGTGGCGTAGATGCCTTTCTTGACGCTGGCCAAGATCTCTTCCGGCGATTTGTCGCCCGCCAGCATATAGGTGTTGGTCATGCGCGGCATCACCGGGCTGGCAAAGCTTTCGCGGCGGCCATTGCCGGTCGGTTTCATGCCCATCAGCCGGGCGTTCTGCCGGTCCTGCATATACCCTTTGAGAATGCCGTCCTCGATTAGCACGGTGCGGGAAGTGGGGGTGCCTTCGTCATCGATGGTGAGCGAACCGCGACGGCCGCCAATGGTGCCGTCATCGACCACGGTCACGCCCGGAGCGGCCACGCGCTCGCCGAGCAGACCAGCAAAGGCGCTGGTTTTCTTGCGATTGAAGTCGCCTTCCAGGCCGTGGCCGATCGCTTCATGCAGCAGGATGCCGGGCCAGCCGGGACCAAGCACCACGGTCATTTCGCCAGCCGGAGCGGGCACGGATTGCAGATTCACCAGCGCCTGGCGCAGCGCTTCGTCGATTGCCGCATGCCAGTATCCGGGAGTGAGATAGGTCTCATAACCGCCACGGCCGCCGCCGCCGAAACTGCCGGATTCCTGGCGGCCGTTCTCTTCCACCACCACCGAGACATAAAGCCGGACCAGAGGGCGGACATCGCGATAGGTCTCGCCACCAGCGCGGATGATTTCGATGTTCTGCCATTCCCCTGCCAGCGAGCAGGAGACTTGACGCACCCGGCCGTCCTTGGCGCGGGCATAAGCATCCATCTCACCCAAAAGCTTGACCTTCTGTTCGAAGGCTGCTGTCTCCAGCGGGTCGAGATCGGGGTAGAGCTTGACGTTGGTGCGGGCTGGGGCCGCCGCGGCGACGCCGCTATGGCCCTTGGCGACGGCCCGGACGGTTCCGGCCGCGCGGGCGATGGCCGCCTCGGACATCTCGTTGGCATGGGCATAGCCGGTGGCTTCTCCGGCCACGGCCCTGAGGCCGAAGCCCTGGGTGGTGTCGAAATTGGCGGCTTTCAGCCGGCCGTCGTCGAAGGAGAAGGACTCGCTTTGACAGAATTCCAGGTACAATTCGCCGTCATCGGCGTCTTTCAGGGCCTCATCGACCTGGGATTGGACTTTGCTCCGGTCCATACCGGTGCGGGAGAAAAACAGGTCATTGCCCATCTAAATTCCTCGGGTATTCTAGGGGGTAGGGTGTCAACTTATTGCGCCTATGGGTATGATGTACCCCATCAGGGGGAGCGGCGTCTGGTCGCATATGGTCACCACACCCCATAGAATCTAGAACTGGAATTATTAAAGTAAAGCCCGCGGCACGACTCATCCGGATGTCGGTACATATAAGAGGCGCATGCATGTCGCTCAGGAGGATTGTTTTCTCTGCCGCCCTCGCGGCGCTGGGAACCGCCCTTGCAGGGGGCGCTTCTGCCGAACCGGCCCATAACTGGCAAATGGGATTGCAGACACCGGTCACGCCGGTGATGGAGCGGTTGCACCAGTTTCATCTCGAACTGGTCGTTATCATCGTAGCCGTCTGTGTGCTGGTTGCGGCGCTGTTGCTCTACGTGATGTTCCGCTTCAATCACCGGGCCAATCCGACACCGTCGCGGACCGAGCACAACACGCTTCTGGAAGTGGCCTGGACGCTGATCCCGGTGATCATCCTGGTCATCATCGCCATTCCATCCTTCAAGCTGCTGTACTTCGAAGCAGAAATTCCCAAGCCGGAGGTCATCATTCAGGCCACCGGGCATCAATGGTATTGGACTTATGCCTATCCCAAAGAGGGCGGCATACAGTTCGACTCCAACATGCTACCGGAAGCGGCGGCGAAGGAGCGGGGCGAGCCGCGGCTCTTGGGGGTCGACAATCCGGTTTATGTGCCGGTGAACAAGGTGGTGGAGGTCATCACCACGGGAGCGGATGTCATCCATTCCTGGGCGGTGCCCGCGTTCGGCGTGAAGATGGACGCTGTTCCCGGCCGCCTTAATCATACCTGGTTCAAGGCTACCAAGCTCGGGACTTATTACGGCCAGTGCTCGGAACTTTGCGGCGCCAATCACGCTTTCATGCCGATCGAGGTGAAGGTGGTGACGGAGGGCGAGTACCGGGAATGGGTTGAGGTGGCCAAACACAAATACGCAGCCGACGGCGCCGAGCGCCTCGCTTCCAAGTGACAGGGACTGATATGGCGGATGTAGCGCATAGCGAGGACCACCCGCACGGCTGGCGGCGTTTCGTCTATTCGACCAACCACAAGGACATCGGCCTGATGTATCTGTGGTTCGCGATTTTCGCGGGGCTCGTCGGCGGTGCCTTATCGATGCTGATGCGGGCCGAATTGATGGAACCGGGCCTGCAGATCTTCAAGAATCCGCACATGTTCAATGTGCTGGTCACCAGCCACGGCCTGATCATGATCTTCTTTATGATCATGCCGGCGATGATCGGCGGGTTCGGCAACTGGCTGGTGCCCTTGATGATCGGCGCCCCGGATATGGCCTTTCCGCGCCTCAACAACATCTCGTTCTGGCTCCTGCCGGTGGCCTTCTGTCTCTTAATCCTCTCCATGTTCGTGGAAGGTGACAGCGGCGGCATGGGTGCCGGTTCGGGTTGGACGTCCTATGCGCCGCTCACCACCACGGGCTCGCCGGGCCCAGCCATGGATATGGTGATCTTCGCGCTGCATATCGCAGGCGCCTCGTCGATCCTGGGGGCGATCAATTTCATCACCACCATCCTCAACATGCGTGCGCCGGGCATGACTCTGCACAAGATGCCGCTGTTCGTCTGGAGCGTCCTGGTGACGGCGCTGCTGCTCTTGCTGTCGCTGCCGGTGCTGGCCGGTGCCATCACCATGCTGCTGACGGACCGCCATTTCGGCACCAGCTTCTTCAATGCGGCGGGGGGCGGCGATCCCATCCTCTACCAGCACCTGTTCTGGTTCTTCGGCCACCCCGAAGTCTACATCCTGATCCTGCCGGGCTTCGGCATGATCTCCCATATCGTCTCGACCTTCTCCAAAAAGCCGGTGTTCGGCTATCTCGGCATGGCCTATGCGATGGTGGCGATCGGCTTCATCGGCTTCATGGTTTGGGCGCACCACATGTACACGGTGGGCCTGTCGGTCGACACCAAGGCTTATTTCGTCTTCGCTACCATGGTCATCGCGGTACCGACGGGCATCAAGGTTTTCTCCTGGATCGCCACCATGTGGGGCGGCTCCATCGAGTTCCGGGTGCCGATGCTGTTTGCCATCGGTTTCATTTTCCTGTTCACCGTGGGCGGGGTGACCGGCGTGGTGCTGGCCAATGCCGGCGTCGATGTGGTGCTGCAGGACACCTATTACGTGGTGGCGCATTTCCACTATGTGCTGAGCCTGGGCGCGGTGTTCGCAATCTTTGCCGGCTGGTACTTCTGGTTCCCCAAATTCACCGGCTATATGTACAACGAGACCCTCGGCAAAATTCACTTTTGGATCACCTTCATCGGGGTGAACATTACCTTCTTCCCCATGCATTTCCTGGGGCTGGCGGGTATGCCGCGCCGCACCGCCGATTATCCGGACGTTTATGCCGGCTGGAATTATGTCTCATCGATCGGCGCTTTTATTTCCGGCACGGCGGTTCTGGTGTTCCTTGCCGTCCTGGTTGAGGCTTTCGTCCGCAAACGCCGGGCGGGCGACAATCCCTGGGGCGTGGGGGCGACCACGCTGGAATGGACCCTGTCTTCGCCGCCGCCATTCCACACCTTTAACGAACTGCCGAAGATTACTTGAGTATGATGTCTCTGTTGTCACGAATCATCACAGGAAGAAACCAGTGAGCACGTACAAGACACGCATCGTTCAAGGTCGCGGCAAGGTCGGTACTCGGTCGGGCGTTCCTGCCATCAAGAAACGCTCCAAGCGCGCCGTGCGCCATTCCTCCAAACAGGTGCTTGACGCTCTGGCGGACGAGACCGATGACCGCGCTGAGGCCAAACTCGCCGACGAGACCTATCATGGCCAGCATCCGGCCACCGTGGTGGAGACTCGTGTCCTGACCACCAAGCCCAAGGCCAAGAAGCGCACGCCGCAGGCTATTTCGGCGGCCAAGAAGCGGGCCGCGGAAGCGCTGCAGAAGGAACTGGACCGCAGCACCCGCGCCAAGGCCGAACGCAAGGCCAAGCGGCGCTCTGCTGCACGGGCGCTCAAGAAGGCGAGGACGGATTGAGCACGGCCGAGCTTCATCGCCCCGTTGCGACGGTGGAAGATTTCTTCGCGCTGCTCAAGCCGCGGGTGATGTCGCTTGTCATCTTCACCGGGCTCGCCGGCCTCATTGTGGCTCCGGGCCCGGTTCATCCTTTGGTGGCGTTCTGCGCCATCCTTTGCATTGCGGTGGGGGCAGGGGCCTCCGGCGCCCTCAATATGGCTTATGACGCCGATATCGACATCTTGATGTCACGCACGGCGACACGTCCCATTCCGCTCGGCCGCATTGAGCCCGGCGATGCTTTGGCCTTCGGCTGGACGCTGGCGGTGGGTTCGGTGGCGTTGATGCTGTTGTTCGTGAATGCCTTGGCGGCGGCGCTCTTGGCTTTCACCATTTTCTTCTATGTCGTTGTTTACACGCTTGGTCTCAAGCGCCGCACGCCGCAGAACATTGTCATCGGCGGGTTGTCCGGTGCCATGCCTCCGGCCATCGGCTGGGCCGCCGTGACGGGCTCCTTATCGCTAGAGCCGCTGCTGCTGGTAGCAATCATCTTCATGTGGACGCCGCCGCATTTTTGGGCGCTGGCGCTGTTCCGTAATGACGATTACCGCCGCGCCAATATTCCGATGCTGCCGGTGGTGGCGGGCAAGCGTTCTGCGCGCTGGCATATTCTTGTCTACGCGCTGCTGCTGGTGCCGCTGGGGCTGACGCCTTCTGCTTTGGGCATGGCCGGGCCGGTTTATCTGGCAGCGGCTGCGAGCCTTGGCGCGGTTTTGCTCTGGCGGGCGGCGGCTGTGTTCTTGGAACGCGATGAAACCAAAGAGCCGGCCGCGCGCAAACTGTTCACCATCACCATCTTCTATCTGTTTGCGTTGTTTGCATCCTTGATTCTGGAGCATCTGGCGAGGCTGGAGCCGCTGCATGCGTGGCTATGACTGGCTCGACAAGGACCCGGAAAAGAGCGCACGGGAGCGCAAACGGCGCAATGTGGCCATCGCAGCCGTGCTCGGTGGGCTGGTGCTGCTGTTTTATGCCATGACCATGATCCGTGTTCACCCATAAGGACCACAGGGGCTTTGGATGACGCACAGCGAAGTGAAGCATGATTATCACTTGGTCGATCCCAGTCCTTGGCCGGTGGTCGGGTCTCTGGGCGCCTTTGTCATGCTGGTTGGTGCTGTGCTGTGGCTGAACAAGGGCTATGCCGGTTTCGGCGTGCTGGCGGGTATTCCTTGGATTTTTGCCATTGGATTGGCGCTGGTGCTCTACACCATGGCGGGCTGGTGGCGGGACGTCATCATCGAGTCCGTGGTGCGGCGCGAGCATACACCGGTCGTCAAGCTCGGCATGCGCTATGGCATGGTGCTGTTCATCGCTTCGGAAGTGATGTTCTTCGTCGCCTGGTTCTGGGCCTATTTTAATTTCAGCCTGTTCCCGCACGATGTCTCGCTGAAGGCCTGGCCGCCTTCCGGCATCGTCACCCTCGACCCCTGGCATTTCCCGCTGCTCAACACCGTGATCCTGCTCACCTCCGGCACGACGGTGACCTGGGCTCATCACGCCCTCCAAACCGGCGACCGCAAAGGCGCCATCCAAGGCCTGCTGCTGACCGTTCTTCTCGGCGTCAGCTTCACCTGCATTCAAGCTTATGAATATGCCCATGCGCCCTTCACCTTCGGCTTCAACGGCGCGGCGCTGGCGCCTTTCACCGATCCGGCACATGCCAATCTGACGGCCGGGCAGGGCAATCTTTCGGCCATCTACGGTTCGACCTTCTTCATGGCGACCGGCTTTCACGGTTTCCATGTCATCGTCGGCACGATTTTCCTCACCGTCTGCCTGGCGCGCGCCATCATGGGGCATTTCACGCCCACAAGGCATTTTGGCTTCGAGGCGGCAGCCTGGTACTGGCATTTCGTCGATGTGATCTGGCTGTTCCTCTTCACCAGCATCTATGTCTTCGGCCAAGGGCTGACGACGGCGGGATGAGCGCGCTGAAGCAGGCGCTTTTTGCCCGCTGTCCTGGTTGCGGCAGAGGCAAGCTGTTCGACGGCTATCTGAAAATCGCTGCGCGCTGTACGGAATGCGGGCTCGACTACGCGACTTTTGATCCGGGCGATGGCCCAGCGGTGTTCGTGATGCTGATTGTCGGCGCCATTGTCTGCGGTGCCGCGTTGTATGTCGAATTCACCTATGCGCCGCCCTATTGGGTCCACGCCGTGTTATGGGCGCCGTTGATCATCACCCTTGGTGTGGCCCTGCTGCGGTATGTGAAAGCGCTCTTGCTCTTACTGCAATACCGCAACAAGGCGGGTGAGGGGCGGCTTATGAAATAAGGGGGCGAAGCCGCCTTCGCCCCCAATCCTTTAGGCATGCACGGCGCCCATAGGAATGTGGTGTGCCGGGTGACGGTGAAACCAGGGTTGCGCATTGGGCGAGAACAGCAATCCAATCAGCAAGGCTTTCACGCCCAGCCGTATCCATACCCCCAGATGTGCCGCATTGAGCTGATAAGTCTGCAGCCAGTCGATGATGGGATGATGGATGACTTTGTAGAGTTCCGGCCGCAAGACGAGGGAATAGCCCGCATAGATAAGCGGGAAGACTTCTAGCAGCACCAGCACGGCAACAAAGCCCCAGCGGGCCCAGTTGCGTCCCCAGAAACCGGCGATAATGGCAAAGAACGTGGCCGGCAGCATGTAATAGGCGGTCTGCAGTAAAGCGCCAACCAAGGCCCCTTGTTCGGTGACATGACGCTCCGGCGGGGGTAATTGCGCCAGCATGGCCTGCCAGACCGGCGAGGGGGTCAGCGCGAAACTGAAGTATGAATAGAGACGCCACAACGCAAACACGACGCAAAGCACAAGGAAGATCTTTACATTCCGTGGCATGTGAATGGCCTCCAGCCCAGGATAGACTCCTTTTCCGTCGCCCTCAGTTTACACCGTTGAAGTCACCCAGACTTTGACGGATGTCGATATATTTTCGTGTGTTGGCGTGATTGTTGGCAGTGCAGCTGAACCGCAATCGCAGGCTAGGTGGTCTTCTTGCGGAACCAGAGCTGCGTATCCGGCAAGAACATCAGCACGATCACCAAAATCCAGGCCACCGCCCAGACATAAGACGCCGGAGAGGACCACCAGGCCTTGATGTACATGTCCCAACGCTGGGACAGGGGAAGAGCGTGGATGGAAAGCGTTATGCTCGCCGGCCACACATAGCGGGCCAGGATCAAGAAGACCACGACATAGCGCAGCCAAGCCTGTCTGGCGAAGACGATCAGGGTTGCCAGATTGACCAGGAGCAGGGCTTGGATGATCCAGACTAACGCCCCGGTGATCTCGCCTTGGCGGACGATGTCGTCGAGCTGGGGATTGCGCGGTGTGATCGGCGGCAGCGTCACGGGGAAATACAGCGTCTGAATGGCGCTGTAGATCAACCAGGCGGCGATAGCACCGCACAGGGCCAGAAAGAGCTTTATTGTCGTTGGCACGGCTTGATCTCCCTGGCCCAGGAGATTCTATTCTCTGCCTGATTGCTTCCGTTTAAAAGAGCCCATGCGCCTCCATTTCCGCCCCATGCCGCTGTTTTCCTTAATGTCGCTGGTGCTGCTGGCGATCCTGATCTGGCTTGGTGTCTGGCAGATCCACCGGCTGCACTGGAAGCTGGGTTTGATCGCCCAGGTGAACCGCAATCTTTCCTTGCCGCCCATATCCCTCGATGCAGCGCTAAAGCTGGGCAAGGATGCGGAATATCATCATGTGGCGCTCACGGGGCATTTTGATCACGCCAAAGAAGGCTATGCCTATGGCATCGCCAATGGAGTGCCGGTGTACCATGTGCTGACACCGTTCATCACAGAAGATGGCCGGACGATGCTGGTCGATCGCGGCATCGTGCCGGAGGAATTGCGCGATCCCGCCAAGCGGCGTGGCGGCAATGCCAAGGGTAGCCAGCGTGTTGTCGGTGTGTGGCGCAAGCCGGACCCGCCGGGCTCCTTCACGCCCAATGCGGGTGCCTCACAGCGCATCTGGTTTACCCGCAATGTCGATTGGGTGGCGCGCGCCGATCACCTTCGTTTCGCAGCCCCGGCTTTGTTGGAAGCCGATGCCACCCCCAATCCCGGAGGCTGGCCCAAAGGCGGACAAACCATCGTCACCTTCCGCAATGAACATCTGCAATACGCCATCACCTGGTTCGGCCTCGCCCTGGTGCTGGCGGGTGGCTACGCCGTCTTTCATGTTCAGACCGGACGGCTCCGCTGGCGCTAGGCAGCTATGCAAATCCGGGATTTGACCGGCTTTGCCCGAGTGCCTAGTTCTTTACTCTCTCGCTATCTCAGCAAAGGGGACGTGTTTTGCGGATCTGTATCTATTCCGGCTCCAGCATGGGAGCGCGTCCGGAATATCGCGCGACGGCTCATGAGCTCGGTACGCTTTTGGCTGAAGAGGGTATCGGCCTTGTCTATGGCGGCGGCAATATCGGCTTGATGGGTGTGGCCGCCGATGCCGCGCTCGCCAAGGGCGGCGAAGCGATAGGTGTCATCACCACCCAGCTCGATGGCCATGGCCTCAGCCATCAAGGCCTCAGCGATCTTCACATCGTGCCCACCATGCATGACCGCAAAGCCAAGATGGCCGAACTCTCCGATGCCTTCATCGCGCTGCCGGGCGGGGTCGGCACATTGGAAGAACTCTTTGAGGCCTGGACCTGGGCCCAGCTTGGCATTCATCCCAAACCCGTGGGGCTTCTCAATGTCGCCGGTTTCTATGACGGCTTGGTCTCCTTCATGGATCACACGGTGAACGAGCGCTTCTTGAAAGAGGTGCATCGCAACAGCTTGGTCGTCGACAGCGATCCCAAGCGCCTTGTCGACCGCATCCGCAATACGCCCGTCGCCTATGTCCCCAAATGGCTGGATAAGGTCGCGGTCGAGGCGGCAAGCGATACGCCGGAGAAATAGGGCGGCTGAGCGCTTATGGACGCTTACGTCTATGTTCTGGGCTGCGAGCATGCGGGCGTAAAGCGCAGCTATGTCGGTTGGACCACCGATCTGGAGCAGCGGCTCGCCCGCCACAACGCCGGCACCGGCGCCAAGTCCACGCGCGGACGGGTGTGGTTCCTGCTTTATGCCGAACGCTACAAAACCCGCAGCGAAGCGATGAGCCGTGAATGGTATCTGAAACGCGACCGGCTGTTCCGCAAAGCCCTGCTCGGCGGCTGAACGGCCCGTTTGGGCGCATTCACAAATACCTCCCGCAAGCGTCTTAAGAGGACGCAACATGGCCGGGAGGAATGAACTATGGGGAAAACCTATAAATATGCGCAGTTCATCGCCCATGAAATTTATACCGGCCCGGCCAATCCCGGGATGCCCGACGCCTATTACAAAGGCATCCTCCCAGACGAAGCAGATTTGAAAATTCGCGCAGCCTATATGAAGGATGCCATCCGTCAGGCGCGCGCCAGCTATACGAAGCTTAGCGATCCGGATGCATCGGACACTCTAAAAATCTTCATGGCCCCGGAATTCTACTTCAGAGGAGCCAATGGAGCCTATGACATAAGCCTGATGTCCGGCGACGGGTTGGGTACCCAGTATTGCTTGATAAACGATCTGTGCGATTTTGTTTCGAATCCGGATTACAAGGACTGGCTGTTTGTCTTTGGAACCGCGGTATTCAGAAGTCTGAATGTCTCCGAAAACACCTACGAAGCATACAACGTGTCCTTGGTTCAGATGGGAGGCATGACGACCCGCGAAGAACAGGAGAGTCACCGCGTCGTCTGCATGAAAGAATTCAAGAGCGGTATCGATTTTCTCAAAATTGGACCTGGCGGATTTACCGACAGCAGTGTTCAGTATTTGCCTGCATGTCCCGCACGCAGCTACACCAAAGAAATAAATACACCCGGGGCCGCTGCTGGTGGCGGGTACAATGGAGGATGCATCTTTAATCTGATGGACATAACCTTTGGTCTTGAGGTTTGTCTTGACCATGCTCGGGGACGGTTGAGAAGAGTTCCACCAGATAAAGGACAGATCTTCGTTCAGATCCAGCTTATCCCATCCGCCGGCATGTCGATCTTAATGCCATCCGTTGCGACTTGCGCAGGCGGCGTGGTCTTCAATGTCGACGGTTATAGCGGCGGCGCATTCTACGGTTACCATGCCGGGGCTTGCACGGTAGCCCGCGGATTTCCCACAAACCTGGCAGATATCGCAGCTATTGCCCCGGTTCCCAGCATTTCCGCTTTCACGAACAATTCGGAAGCGCAGTCGAGCTTGGGAAATGATTTCAACAGTATCTTCTTCATCCCTAGTAATGCCGGTGTGCAGCTGACACCGAAGCTGGTCTTTTTCCAAAGGCAAAATATCCCGCCTGTTGTTGGGGCGCCTTAGGGCTTAACCGAAAAGAGTTGCGTGATCTCAGTGGTGTGGGATGCCGTCATCTACGGCGTCGAAGGATGGTTTTGCTCTCTTCGTCCCGCTCCTGGGGGGGGATGATGGTGCCCGAATGTCTGCCGCGGGGTGGCTGAGCGCGCGGGCCGCAGGCGGCCTGTCTCTTATCCGCGTCCTCACAAAGGGATTTTGTAGCGCGGGCGAAAACGTGCTTTTAGTCGGGCGCGGACCATCGCCGCGTTGAAACTATATTGCCGGGCCCCATGCGTTACCTCTCCACCCGCGGACAATCGCCGCTGATTTCCTTCGCCGACATGCTGCTGGCGGGGCTCGCCCCCGATGGCGGTCTCTATCTGCCTGAGGCTTGGCCGCAGTTCACGGCGGCGGAGATCGCCTCCTTCAAAGGCAAGCCTTATATCGATGTGGCTGAAGCCGTCATGGGCCGGCTGATCGGAGACAGCTTTTCGCCAGCGGAATTGCGCGCCGATATCGAAGCGGCTTATGCGAGCTTCGACGATGCCCGTATCGCACCTTTAAGCGAGATCAAGCCGAACCTCTATCTGATGGAGCTCTATCATGGCCCCACGCTGGCCTTTAAGGACGTGGCGTTGCAGATCCTCGGCCGTCTCTTTGCCCGCGCCCTGAAGCGCCAGGGCGGGCGTGCCACGGTTCTAGCCGCAACTTCGGGCGACACCGGTTCCGCCGCCATTGCCGCGCTGGGAGGCCTTGAGAACATCGAAGTCATCGTGTTGCACCCGAAGGGCAGGGTCAGCGATGTGCAGCGCCGCCAGATGACCACGGCGCCTTTCGCCAATGTCCACAACATCGCCATCGAAGGCTCCTTCGATGATGGCCAGGCGATCGTGAAGGCGCTGTTTGCGGAAAAGGATTTCGCCAATGCCGTGAATCTCACGGCGGTCAATTCGATCAACTTCGCCCGTATCGCCGCCCAAGCGGTCTATTACTTCACCGCCGCGGTCCAATTTGGTGTGCCGCCGGTGTTTGTCGTTCCCACCGGCAATTTCGGCGATGTCTTCGCTGGTGAAGCGGCCATGCGCATGGGCCTTGCGGTGGACAGGCTGGTGGTTGCCACCAATGCCAACGACATCATGGCCCGGGCCTTGAACGAAGGCGTCTATGCAGCAGGCAAGGCGCAACCGACTCTCAGTCCCTCGATGGACATCCAAGTGGCCTCGAATTTTGAGCGTGCCTTGTTCGAAGCCTCTGGCCGCGATGCGGGCTTCACCCGTCAAGCGATGGCAAGCTTTGCCGAAACCCGCCGTTTGGAGCTTCCGGCTCCCGTGCTGGCTGATTTGCGTAGCCGCTATGCCGCCGCCCGCAGCGATGACAGCGAAACCCTGGCCACCATCGCCCGGGTCCAGCGCGAGACCGGCCGCCTGATCGACCCTCATACCGCGGTGGCTCTGGCAGCAGGATTCAACCTAAAGGTGTATGAAAAAGTACCGATTGTTGTCCTATCTACCGCCCATCCGGCCAAGTTCTCGGCTGCGGTCGAAAAGGCCGCGGGCCAGATTCCAGAGCTCCCCCCGAGGCTTAAAGCAGCCCTTCAGGGTGAAGAGAAATGTCATGTTTTGGCCGCCGAAAAAGCCTTGGTGAGGGGGTTCATCGAGGCTATTGTCCGGGGGCCATGAATGTCAAAATCTCCAAAATTTCCAACGGGTTGATCGTAGCGACCGATCCGATGATGCAGCTTGAATCCGCCGCCGTTGGTGTGTGGGTCAATGCGGGTGCGCGCAACGAAACAAAATCGTTGATGGGCATCTCACACATGCTCGAACACATGGCCTTCAAAGGCACGAAGAGACGAAGCGCGCGCGCGATCGCCGAAGAGATAGAAGCCGTCGGTGGTTTCCTCAATGCCTATACGAGTCGAGAGCAGACCGCGTTCCATGCGCGCGTGCTCAAAGCCGATGTGCCGTTGGCTGTGGATATCTTGGCGGACATCCTTACCGAACCGACCTTCGAGAAGGGCGAGCTTGAACGCGAGCGTCAGGTCGTGCTGCAGGAGATCGGGCAGGCCAAGGATACGCCCGACGACATCATCTTCGATTATTTGCAGACTGTCTGTTATCCCGAACAGGCCATGGGCTGGCCGATCCTCGGTGAAGAGGAGACGGTCGGCGCCTTCACGGCCCAGGATTTGCGCACCTATATGGGCGAAAACTATCGCGCCGGCAGCATGATCCTGATCGGCTCCGGGGCCGTGGATCACGACAGCTTGGTGCGTCTGGCGGAAGAGAAGTTTGCCAAAGTTCCGCTTGGCACGCCGGCAGCGCCGGAAGCAGCGCATTACATGGGCGGCGAAAGCCATGAGGGCGGCGATCTGGAGCAGTGCCACATCGCTTATGCCTTTCCGGGTGTCTCCAATGTCGATCCAGACTTTCATCTGGCCCAGGTTTATGTGACGGCGCTAGGCGGAGGCATGTCTTCACGGCTGTTCCAGGAAGTGCGCGAGAAGCGCGGCCTCTGCTATTCGATCTATGCTTTCGCCCAGTCGGCCAAAGATGATGGCGTGATCGGGGTCTATACCGGTACCGGCGAATCGGAAGCGGCCGAGATCGGCGCCATTGTCGCTGGCGAGATGGCGAGCCTCGCCGAAACCGCGAGCGAAGAAGAGGTCGCCCGCGCCAAGGCCCAGCTCAAATCGAGCTTTCTCATGGGGCTGGAGCGTCCCTCGGCCCGGGCCGAGCTGATCGCCGGGCATATCTTCAATTATGACCGGGTCTTATCGGTCGAGGAAATGACCGAGAAGCTGGAAGCCGTAGACGCCGCCGAGGTCCGCCGCTTCGGTCAGAAAATCATGGAATCTGCCAATCCGGCTGTCGCGACGGTCGGTCCCGCTGGCAAGCTGGAGCGCTATGGCATATTTGCTGGACGGTTCGGATCCAAACCAGCGGTACGCGCAGCGGAATGAAACAAGGGCCAATGGCGTTTATGCGCGGGCTGACCTTTCCAGGCGGCCAGCAGCCGATCATACGCGGGCAGGAAGTCTACCTGCGCTATCCGCGTATTGCCGATTACAAGGTATGGGCGAAGCTGCGCGGCGAAAGCCGGGAGTTTCTCACGCCGTGGGAACCCTCCTGGGCCCGCGATGAACTGACCAAAGGCGCCTTCCGCCGCCGCATCAAGCGCTATCAGAAGGAATGCCGGCTCGACACGGCCTATGCCTTCTTTGTTTTCCGCGCCGAAGACAATCAGCTTCTCGGCGGCTGCACGCTATCGAATGTGCGCCGCGGTGTGACCCAGGCTTGTGCGCTTGGCTATTGGATCGGGGAGCGCTTTGCCCGGCACGGTTACATGTTCGATGCCGTTCGTGCTTTGGTCCCATTCGTTTTTTCGACCCTGGGTTTGCACCGCATCGAAGCGGCTTGCCTGCCGATCAATGAGGCTTCCCAAAACCTCTTGACCAAGGCAGGGTTCCAGCAAGAGGGCTTGGCCCGCAAGTATCTGCAAATTAACGGCGAATGGCGCGATCATGTGCTATTCGCTTTGCTCGAAGACGACGTGCAGCTAGGTTAGCGCCCGCTGCAGGAAGACATAACGAAACAAGTCGAGGATTACCCCGCCTGTGAATATCCGGCTGGCCGTTGCCATTAGTTTTGCGTTGCTCGTCGCGTTTTGGACGAATGCGATGGCGGCTGATCCCACAGACGTCAATCTTGGCGCCAAGATCAATGTGATCGAGCTCAAGCCCTATCTGAAGCCTTATCTGCCTCAAGGCGCCAAGAAGGACAGCGGAGCTTGGTACACCTTCACGGCCGTTAATCTGGCGAGCAGTCCGATCCAGCGTGTGCTGCTGGCTGGCGAGCCGCCGTCGAGCGGGGTCTCTCTGCTGCCGCACGCGGTACGGCCGCAAATTTTGCAGGTGGCTAGCACCAATCCGGGTGTGCAGGTGGATTCCAGCAATGCCTATGGCCGCAAAGGCTATGTCATTACTCTGCCGCCATCGAGCAAGGTTTCCCTCGCCGTGCGTGTGGCCGGTGCAGCAGAGCCGCCATCGCTTTTGGCTTGGGTTGACACGGCCGCTGCCGCCCACAAAACCAATACAGCCATCTTTGTTGCCGCTGTGGCGAGCCTGATCGGAGCCGCGGCGGTATTCTGCTTTGGCTTGGCAGTCCTGACACATCATTGGGCGCCGCGCTGGGCAGCTGCTTCGCTGACGGCATTGTTGCTCAGCCGTTTTGCGGCCCTTGGTATGTTCGACGGCTCCATCGTCACCGCGATTGGCGGACCTTACGGGCTCACCGCCTTGTTCGGAGCTTTGGCTGTGGCCGCCGGTTTGCGCTTTGTCGATCTCACTATCCCGCTGCGTGAGGTCTGGCCTACGGTCGCCAAATGGCTGCCGCGCGGCACCTTCATCCTGCTCGGCATTGCGGCACTGGCTTATGTCGGTTTGCCAGGGACGACCTTGCTGACCGATGTGGCGCTGTTTGCCGTGCCGCTCGCGATCTTTGGTTATCTTGTCTATCGCCAGCGCCTGGGGTCGGCGAAGGCCCGCATTGTGCAGCCTGCGGCCGGTTTGTTTGGGATAGTTTCCGTGGCCTCTGCTTTTGCCGCGCTGGGCGGCTTTGGTTCCACGGCGATCGTGCCGGATTTTGCAGGTGGTTTCGCGGCGGCTGGAGCGATTATGCTTGCGCTCGCCGTGACGGCCGGTGAGGGCATCACGGTCATCCCGTGGCGCCATGTTGCCCATCCCGCGCCAGCCGCACCTGCACCGGTACGGACGCCTGTGCCGCCAGCCCCGGCCGCTGTTGCCACGCCAGTTGTGTCCGCCGCCTCTCACGCGGCGCTGGAAGCCATCGGCGCCTCGCGCCAAGGCGTGTTTGAACTCGATCTCGTCCGCGAAGAAACCATTCTGTCCCCGGAGGCGGCCGTTCTTCTCGGCATGCCAGCAGGGCGTATGGCGCATAAGAACTGGAGCGGACGCATCCACGCCGATGACCGCCCGGTCTATGAGCAGGCGATCGGCGAGTTCCGCCGCCAATCCGGCTTGGCTTTCCGCATCGAATTCCGCGTCCTGAGCGAAGAGGGGCGGTATCCCTGGTGCGAATTGCGCGCCACCATGAAGGGCCCGGAAGGTGCTGCGGCCGAACGTTGTGTCGGCCTGCTGGCCGATGTCACCACCCGCAAGGAAGCGGAAGTCGAAATGATGGACCGCTCCTTGCGCGATCCGCTCACCGGTCTCGGCAACCGCATTTCCTTGATGGAAGAGCTCGAAGGGCTCGGCGCGCGCATCCGCAACGTCGTGTTTGCCATCCTCGACATCGACCGCTTCAAATCCATCCACGCCAGCTTGGGCGACAATGGCGGTGACGAAGTGCTGGTGCAGGTGTCCCAGCGGCTGCTGCAGCACTTCAACGGTTTTGCCCAGGTGTTCCGCGTCGGCGGCGATGCCTTCGCCATTCTGTTCCCGCAGAGCCATGAGAAGCCGGAACTGATCGGCTCGGGCTTGGTGCAGCTTTGCGCCAGTGCTTATCAGTTTCAGGGCCGCAATGTTTTCGCGCCGGCCAGCATTGGTGTCGCTTTGGGCCGTGAGGCCAGGGATTCCATCGATCTGATCAAGAACGCCGAGCTGGCACTGGTTCAGGCCAAGAAGCATGGCGGCGATTGCTCGCGCGTCTATGCTTTGGAGATGGAAGCCTCGGCGCCGCAAGACAAAGTTGCGCTCGATGCCGAATTGCACAACGCGCTCGAGCGCGGCGAGATCGAGGTTTTTTATCAACCGATCATCCGCCTCACCGATCGCACCGTGGCCGGCTTCGAAGCCCTGTTGCGCTGGCGCCATCCGGCCAAGGGATTGGTATCCCCGGCCGATTTCATCGCCCATTCGGAAGAGACCGGCATCATTATAGGTCTTGGCCAACTCGCGCTGGAACGCGCCGCCAAGGATCTGGCGCAGTGGCAGCGCTATTTCCCTTTGCCGGAACCTCTGTTCGTCAGCGTCAATCTCTCCCGCCGCCAGTTGCATGATGATGCGCTGCTCGGCCGTTTGTCCGAAGTGCTGAGCGGCGAAGGGCTGGCCCCTGGTTCGCTCAAGCTGGAAATGACCGAAAGCACGATTGCCTCCGATGCCGATGCCCGCGCCTTGGCCTTCCGCATCAAGGAACTTGGGGCAGGGCTGGCGATTGATGATTTCGGCACCGGCATGTCGAGCCTCAGCCAGCTTTCCGATCTGCCCTTCGACACCATCAAGATCGACAAGAGCTTCCTGGCCAAGCACAGCGATGTCTCGGCCGGTGGCGATGTGGTGCTGTCGTCCATGGTGCAGATGGCCCATGGCCTCAGCCGCAGCATCGTTGTTGAGGGTGTGGAAACCGAAGCCGATGCCGCGCGGGTGGCCGAAATGGGCTGCGAATTCGCCCAAGGCTTCTTGTTCTCGGAAGCGGTCACAGCACAGGAAGCGATGACCTATATCGCGCGCACCTTCCGGAGCGCGGAGGTGTCAGGCGCGGCCGGCCTCAGCGGACAACCCTGAGATATCGGCACCCAATTTGGCGATCGCCGTTTCCCATTTGGCATCGCATTGGGTGTCGAAGATCAAGGCCGCATCGGCATCGCAATGGATCCAGCCATTGGCCAGGATCTCGCTTTCGATTTGGCCCGGGCTCCAGCCTGCATAGCCAAGCGCCAGGAGCGAACGCGACGGGCCGCGGCCCTGGCTGATGGCCTCCAGAATATCGGTGGTGGCGGTCAGCGAAACGTCGTCCGTGATCGGCAGGGTCGCTTCCTCATGGTCGTAATCAGAACTGTGCAGGACGAAGCCGCGGCCCATATTGACCGGCCCGCCAAACAGGATCGGTGTTGCGAGGTCCGGAATGGTTACCGGGATTTCGAACTTTTCCATTAGCTCCTGGAACGAGAGCCCCTCAATCGGCTTGTTGATGATCAGACCCATCGCGCCTTTGGCGGAATGAGCGCACATGAAGATCACGCTCTTTTCGAAGCGGGGATCGGGCATACCGGGCATGGCAATGAGAAGCTTGCCTTCCAGGAAATTGTCGGCTGGTTCAGAGGGTGCTGCGGTCACCATGGTCGAAAGATAGCACAGCGGCTTCACCCGTGCACGGCGTTAGGTTACAACTCTTCTAAAGACACAGTGGAAGGAGAGACGGTTATGACAATTGCGGTGGGCGACAAGATTCCGTCGGCAACACTCATGGAGATGCGGGACGGCGCCCCCAGAGCGCTTAAGACCGAGGAACTCTTTTCCGGAAAAAAGGTCGTGCTGTTCGCGCTGCCGGGTGCCTTTACCCCGACCTGTTCCGCCAAGCATCTGCCGGGTTACATTCAGAATGCGGCAGCCTTCAAAGAACGGGGCATCGACACTGTGGCCTGCCTTTCGGTGAACGATGCTTTTGTGATGGGGGCCTGGGGGAACTCCCAGGGCGCCAATGACAAAGTGCTGATGCTGGCCGACGGCAATGGCGATCTCACCAAGGCGCTTGGCCTGGAAATGGACGCGACCAAATACGGCATGGGCACGCGCAGCCAGCGCTACGCCATGGTGGTGGACAATGGCATCGTCAAGCAGCTGCAGATCGAAGAACCCGGCGCCTTCTCGGTTTCCAGCGCCGAATATGTGTTGAAGCAGATCTAGGGTATCGCTGCACGCGCCAGGGCATCCACGCGTTCGTTTTCGGGGTGCCCGGCGTGACCTTTCACCCAGCGCCAGGTGATTTTATGCGGCGCGGCGGCGGCATCGAGAGCCCGCCAAAGGTCTTCATTTTTGACCGGCTTCTTATCGGCGGTTTTCCAGCCGTTCTTTTTCCAATTGATGATCCACTTGGTCACCCCGTCCATGACATAACGGGAATCCGTATAGAGCGTGATCACCGATGGTTGTTTCAGCGCTTCCAGCGCGCGGATGGCCGCCGTCATTTCCATGCGGTTGTTGGTGGTGGTGCGTTCACCGCCGGACAGTTCTTTTTCGTGACCGCCTGCGCGCAGGATCGCGCCCCAGCCGCCGGGCCCCGGATTGCCGGAGCAGGCTCCGTCCGTGAAAATTTCAATTTGCATCCGTGTCACAAACCATATTCGCCGATGTTGCGCACCTTGCGATGGAAGCGCAGGCGGCGCGCATATTCGCGCGGGTCTTTGGGCCGCACGAGGGCGTGCGGGTCGTGGTTCAGCCAGTCGTAAAGCCGGGTCAGCAAGAAACGCAACGCCGAACCGCGGGCGAGAATGGGCAGGGCCTCGCGTTCGGCCTTGCTCAAATCGCGCGCTTTGCAATAAGCCCCGATCAGGCTTTTGCTCTTGGTGACATTGAAGGCCACATCAGGCTCGAAGCACCAGGCATTCAGCATCACGGCGAGGTCATAGGCATAGGCGTCATTGCAGGCGAAATAGAAATCGATCAGCCCGGACACTTGCGCGTTCATGAACAGCACATTGTCGGGGAAGAGGTCGGCGTGAATGACCCCTTCCGGCAGGCCGCTGGGCCAGTTCGCGGTGATTTCGCCATGTGCCGTACGGATGAGATCCGCCAAGCCTTGTTCGACCTCGTCGGCGCGCGGCAGGCAAGCTTCCACCAAGTCGTTCCAGCCGTCATGGCCAAGCGCGTTCTTGCGCACCAAGCCAAAACCTTTACCGGCTTCGTGCAGCCGGGCGAGGGCCGTGCCCGCAGCAGCGCAATGCACCGCTTCCGGCTTGCGCAGCGACAGACCGTTCAAGAAGGTAAACAGCGCAGCCGGGCGGCCGCCAAGACGCGAAGATTGCGCCCCCGTGAGGTTGCGCACCGGCAGCGGGCAGGCGATCCCATTCGCCGCCAGATGTTCGAGAAGACCAAGGAAAAACGGCAGATCTTCCACCTTCACCCGCTTCTCATAGAGGGTGAGGATGAAGGCGCCTTTGCTGGTCTGCAGGAAATAATTCGAGTTCTCGACGCCTTCGGCAATGCCTTTGAACGTCAGCGGCTCGCCGATGTTGTAACCGGCGAGAAACCCCTCAAGATCTTCAAATGATACGTCGGTGTAGACAGCCATGCCGGCTCACCTTGCCAGGGACCGTGGCAGGTTGAAAGACACATCTTCGCGGGAGACCATGCTTTCCTCGAGGTCGATATCGAAACGGGTCTTCAAGGTGGCGATCACCTCCAGGACCGATGCTTCCGGCGCCGATGCTCCCGCGGAAATTGCAACACTTGTTACGCCATTCAGGTCGCCCCAATCGATCCCGCCGGCATCCAGGATAAGGCGTGCTTTGCGGGCTCCGGCCCGCAGTGCGGCTTCGACCAGGCGCTGGGAATTGGAAGATTTCGGCGAGCCGACGATCAGTACCACATCGGCACTGGCGGCAATGGATTTCACGGCCCTTTGGCGGTTGGTCGTGGCATAGCAGATGTCTTCCTTGTGCGGCCCCGCGATGGCAGGGAAGCGGCTGCGCAACATAGCGATCAGACTATGGGCATCATCGACCGACAGAGTGGTCTGGGTGACGTAAGCGAGTTTGTCCGGATCGGCCGGCACGAAGGCGTTCACATCGGCTGGCGTCTCGATCAAGCTCATGCAGCCGGCCGGGTGTTGGCCCATCGTGCCTTCGACTTCGGGGTGACCGGCATGGCCGATCAACAAAACATGCCGCCCAGCCGCCACATGGCGTCCGGTTTCGGCGTGCACTTTCGAGACCAGCGGGCAGGTCGCATCCAGGACGGTGAGGTTCCGGGATTTGGCCGCTTCCACGATACATTTTGCGACGCCATGTGCGGAGAAGATTACAACGGCGTTATCCGGTACGTCGGAGAGTTCGTGGACGAAGACGGCCCCCAGCTTTTCCAGCCGCGCCACGACGTGCTCGTTATGCACGATCTGCCGCCGGACATAGATGGGCGGCCCGTATTTCTCGAGCGCGGTCTCGACAATCCGAATCGCCCGCTCGACGCCGGCACAGAAACCGCGCGGGGCGGCCAGTAATACGCGGATGTGCGGCTTTAGCGCGGTGTCTTCAGTGCTTCCCATGGCGGGTCTGCTTGGGTACAGTCCAGCGCTCCCTGGCGCCGGTTCAGGAGTCAACCGCAAGTCGCGAAATGTCAAGACAATCGCGGATCTTAACCGGTGCGGAAAGTCGGTCGCGAAGGGGCGCACGAGTCTATATACCTTCCCGCGGCACCACCCATTTCGAGCACATGATGAGACGCAAAGAGCTTGTTCGCCTTCTCGCCGTTTCGGCCCTTTCCGCGGTCATGCTGTCGGGCTGCACGACATGGCATAAGATGACCGCCTACATCAGTTCGGACAGCCAGAACGTTTGCCCGGATACGGCAATCCTGGCGAACACGGCGGTGATCCCGGTCTTCGATCCGGCGAAGGGGCCCGATCCGGCCAACGTCGTCTATTCCCTGCAGATGATGAAGGTGACGTCGCGCTGCGACTATTCCAAGCGCGAGAATACCGCCGACGTGAATCTGCGCATCTCGTTCAAGGCCACGCGTCCGCCCGGCGGCGAAGAGGCCCATTACAAGGTGCCGTATTATCTTGCGACCACCACTGACGGAAATATCGTCAGCAAAGAAGTGCGCTGGCTGGAATTCGATTTCCCCAAAGCCGCCGCCGAGGTTGCCGGCGAGGAGTATATACCGAGCCTGACGATCAGCGTGGCGCCGCAGAAGCGCTCTTTTGAATATCATGTGCTGACCGGCTTCCAGCTCACCCAGGCGCAAATCGATTACAACAAGAAGATGGGACAATATCTGCCATGACGGCTCTTACCCGGGAACTCTCTGCGATCGCCGGCCGTGCGTTCGCTGAAGAAGGTCTTTCCCCGGAATTTGGTTTGGTGAAGCCGTCCGATCGTCCGGACCTTTCTCAGTTCCAATGCAATGGTGCGCTCGCCGCTGCCAAGACGGGCGGTGGCAATCCGCGCATTCTGGCGCAGAAGGTGGTCGACCGCCTGAAAGCCTATTCGATCTTCGCCAAGCTCGAGATCGCCGGTCCAGGCTTCATCAATATGGATTTGACGGATACTGCGCTCGATGCCCGCGTCGCTGCCGTGGCAAAGGACAAGAGCCTTGGCGCGCCGGAAACGGGCAAGGCCAAGACCATGGTCATCGACTATGGCGGGCCGAATGTGGCCAAGCCCATGCATGTCGGCCATCTGCGTTCTGCCATCATCGGCGACAGCTTGAAGCGTCTGTTCCGTGCCAATGGCTGGAAAGTCGTCGGCGACGTCCATCTCGGCGATTGGGGCCTGCAGATGGGCCAGCTGATTTCCGAAGTGGGGCTGCGCGGCATTGCGCCGGTCTATTTCGATGAGGCGTTCACTGGACCCTATCCGGAAGAATCTCCGGTCAGCATGGATGATCTGGAAGTGCTGTATCCGGCCGCTTCCGCCGCCTGCAAAACCGATCCGGAACGTCTCGAACTGGCGCGCAAAGCCACGGCCGAATTGCAGTCCGGCCGCCCCGGTTATGTGGCGCTGTGGAAGCATTTCTTCGCCGTATCGGAGAAGGGTCTGAAGCGCGAATACGCCAGCCTCGGCGTCGAATTCGATCTGTGGAATGGCGAAGCCAGCGTCGATCCCTTGATCCCGCCGATGATCGAGGACCTCAAGTCCCGCGGTCTGGCCGAGGCGAGCGAAGGCGCGCTGGTGATTCAGGTCGCCGAGCCCGCGGACAAGAAAGAGATGCCGCCGCTGATCCTCTTGAAGTCGGATGGCGCGGTACTTTACGGCACCACCGATCTTGCCACCATTGTCGATCGCGTGAAGTCGCTCGATCCCGATCTCATTCTTTATGTGGTCGATCAGCGTCAACACGGCCATTTCGAGCAGGTTTTCCGCGCTGCCAAGAAGGCCGGGCTGTCGGGTAAGGCCGCGCTCGAACATGCTGGCTTCGGCACCATGAACGGAGCCGACGGCAAGCCGTTCAAGACCCGCGCTGGCGGCGTGATGAAGCTGTTCGATCTCATCGCCATGACCACGGATGAGGCGAAGAAGCGTCTCACCGAAGCGGGCATCGGGGCGGATTATCCCGCGGAAGAGCAGGAAGACATCGCGCAGAAGGTCGGTATCGCGGCGCTGAAGTTCGCCGATCTCTCGAATTACCGCCTCACGGATTACATCTTCGATCTGGAGCGTTTCACCAAGTTCGAAGGCAAGACGGGGCCCTATCTGCAATATGCGGCAGTGCGCATCCGTTCGATCCTGCGCCGCGCGGCGGAAGAAGGGCTGATCGGCACGGCGCCGGTGATCCGCTCGCCGGAGGAGCGCGCCTTGATCCTGCAAATCCTGGCGCTGGCCGATGCCATGGAAGCAGCCGAGGAAAAGCGCGCGCCGAACATCCTCTGCGAATACGTTTTCACCCTGGCCCAGGCTTTCAGCCGCTTCTATGCCGAGCATCACGTCATGAGCGAACATGACGAGGAAAAGCGCCTGTCGCGGCTCGGGCTCTGCGGCTTAACCCTGGATGTCCTGACTAAAGTCCTGGACCTGCTCGGGATCGAAGTTCCGAACCGGATGTAAGCACGCACCCACAGCAAATATTATTGCCTGAAAAACAATCACTGCCTCTCGCGTTGACTCTGGCGGGGGGCTCGCGATACTTGACCCCGACGCAGGGCTCCGCCGGGAGGCGCAGTGCTGTGGACCGCAAAAGATCCCTCGCGGGAGACATTTTCCTTGGGTGCCTCTTAATAGAAGGAGCCGAAGGCGAAGGCCGAAGGAGCAACCGCCCCGGAAACTCTCAGGCAAAAGGACCGCGAAGGGGATGAACTTCTGGAAAGCGGGGCCGCGCGAGCGGTCCTCACCGAAGGGGTAACCTCTGCAGAGCCTTGGCGCAGCAGGGGGAAATCTCTCAGGTCCGATGACAGAGGGGCGCGGGTACCGCCGTTTGGCGGAGCGCGCTCATCTCAAACGATTCGTCGGGCCTCATGACCAACGCCGAAGCCTTAAGCCGTACGCCGCTCTATGCTCTGCATGTCGAGCTGGGCGCCAAACTCGTGCCTTTCGCGGGCTATGAAATGCCGGTGCAATATCCGGCAGGCATCCTGAAAGAGCATCTCCACACCCGCGAAAAAGCCGGGCTGTTCGATGTCTCTCACATGGGCCAGGCCTTTCTGCACGGCGCCGATCCGGCCCACTCCATGGAGAAACTGGCGCCATCCGATTTCGCCGGCCTGAAAGAGGGCATGCAGCGCTACGGCTTGCTGCTCAATGATGAAGGCGGCATCAAGGACGACTTCATGCTGACCCGCTTGGCGGGCGAGCAGTCTCTCTATCTCGTCGTCAACGCTTCCATGAAGGAGAGCGATTTTGCTTACATCAGCGAGAAGCTGAAAGGCGAGGTGACGCTGGAGCCGCGTCCTGATCGTGCGCTGTTGGCGCTGCAAGGCCCGGCCGCTGGTGCGGTGCTGGAAAAGCTGTCGCCCGGCATCGACGTGCTGACCTTCATGCATGTCATCCGCGCCAAGGTGGCCGGGGTAGATGCCATCGTCAGCCGCACCGGCTATACCGGCGAAGACGGTTTCGAAATCTCCATCGCGGGCAAGGACGCCGAAACGGTGGCGCGGGCGCTGCTCGCTGATCCGGATGTGCTGCCCATCGGCCTCGGTGCCCGCGATTCCCTGCGCCTCGAAGCCGGGCTTTGCCTTTACGGCCATGACATCGACGAGAGCACCAATCCGGCGGAAGCCAATCTGGTCTGGGCCATCGGCAAGCGCCGCAAGACGGAAAAAGGTTTCCCGGCCGCCGACAAGATCATGGACGGCGTTCTCAATGGCACGACGCGCAAGCGCGTCGGTATTCTGCCGGCCGGACGGGCGCCTGCCCGTGACGGCACCGAGATCGCTGACAAATCCGGCCGCATCATCGGCAAGATCACTTCCGGCGGCTTCGGTCCGTCGCTGAACGCTCCGGTTGCCATGGGCTATGTCGAGACGGCTTTTGCCGCCGATGGCACCGAAATCGATCTGATTGTGCGCGGCAAGCCGATGCCGGGCCGTATCGCCCCCATGCCGTTCGTCCCTAACCGCTATAAGCGAGGAGTAGCCAAATGAGTGAGACACGTTACACGGATCAGCATGAATGGATCCGCGTCGAGGGTGACGAAGGCACCGTCGGCATTACCCGTCATGCCACCGAGCAGCTCGGCGATGTGGTCTTTGTGGAAGTCCCCTCGGTCGGCAAGGTCGTTGCCAAAGGCGGCGAAGCGGCCGTGGTGGAAAGCGTCAAAGCCGCCAGCGAAGTCTATTCGCCGGTTTCCGGCACCGTGACCGCTGCCAACACTGCGCTTGCCGATGATCCGGCGACCGTCAATGGCGATCCCGAAGGCGAGGGCTGGTTCTTCAAGATCAAACTCGCCAACAAGGCCGAGCTCGACAGCCTGATGACCGAGGCTCAGTACACCGACTTCGCGAAGGACCACTGAGTTCTGTCATGCCCCGCAACGGCGGGGCATCCCGTTGAGCGGGCACGGGCTTCGTGAGGAGCGAGCACGGCACCCTATCTCAACCGGACGTCAATTCGACCTGGATGGCCCGCATTCGGCGGGCCATGACACGCTGGAGTAAGAATGCGCTACCTACCTTTAACCGCCGCGGACCGCGCCGCCATGCTCGAGAAGATCGGCGTGGCGGATGTGGACGCTCTGTTCCGGGACGTGCCCAAATCGGCGCAGGTGCCCGTGACGGCTTTCGACCTGCCGGACCACAAGGGCGAGCTGGAGGTCGAGCGCGTGCTCGGCCGTCTGGCGGCCCAGAGCACCCCGTCGGGGAGTGTGCCGTCCTTCTTGGGTGCGGGTGCCTATAAGCATCACGTCCCGGCGGCGGTGGACCATCTCATCCAGCGCTCGGAATTCCTGACCTCCTACACACCGTACCAGCCGGAAATCAGCCAGGGCACCTTGCAGGTGCTGTTCGAGTTCCAGACCCAGGTGGCGATGTTGACCGGCATGGAGGTGGCGAACGCCTCTCTCTATGACGGCTCCACCGGCACAGCCGAAGCCGTGTTGATGGCCCAGCGCATCACCAAGCGGCCGAAGGCGATCCTCTCCGGCGGCTTGCATCTCCACTATGTCGAGACGGTCGAGACGGTGGCGAACCTGCATGGCACGGTGAAGCGCGCCCTGGTCACGCCGGGTACGGAAGAAGACCTCGCCAGCCTGATCGACGATCAGACCGCTTGCGTTGTGGTGCAAACACCGGACGTCTTCGGTCTCATCCGCGATGTCAGAAAACTCGCCGAAGTGGTTCACTCCAAAGGCGCTTTGCTGATCGTGGTGATCACCGAAGTGGTCAGCCTCGGTCTTCTGACGCCGCCGGGTGAGCAGGGTGCCGACATCGTCGTCGCCGAAGGGCAATCACTCGGCAACGGTTTGAATTACGGCGGCCCGTATGTTGGTCTCTTCGCCACGCGGGAAAAATACGTGCGGCAAATGCCCGGTCGACTCTGTGGACAAACTGTGGATAGTTTGGGCCGCAGAGGTTTCGTGCTGACGCTGTCAACGCGCGAGCAGCACATCCGCCGTGACAAGGCGACCAGCAATATCTGCACCAATTCAGGTCTTTGCGCGCTGGCTTTCACAATTCACTTGAGCTTACTCGGCGAAGAAGGTTTCACCCGCCTCGCTGCATTTAATCACAATCGTGCTGTGAGTCTTGTGGATAAGTTGACGGCCATCAAAGGCGTGTCACTGGTCACATCGTCCTTCTTCAACGAGTTCACGCTGCGTCTGCCCAAGCCCGCCGCCGAAGTTGTGGAAGCGCTCGCCGCCAAGGGCATCCTCGCGGGCGTACCCGCATCGCGGCTGATGCCATCGGATCACGACCTGCGCGATCTCTTGATCGTCGCCGCGACCGAGACCAACACCGACGAAGACATCGACGCATTCGCCGCCGCTTTGAAGGAGGTGCTGTAATGGCCATGAACTCTCAAGGCCGCCCCTCTCAGCCGACGGCTGCTGCGGGTCTCGACCTGCCGACCATCTCGGGCGATCACGGGCTGCTGCATGAAGAAGCGCTGATCTTCGAACTCGGCCGCACCGGCCAATGCGGTGTCGATCTGCCGGAGGTGAAGGTTTCTGACGACCGCCTCGGCGGTCTGCGCCGCAAGGGCACCATCGGTCTGCCGGGGCTCTCCGAGCCGGAGGTGGTCCGTCATTACGTGCGGCTGTCGCAGCAGAACTATTCCATCGATGCCGGGCTCTACCCGCTCGGCTCCTGCACCATGAAGCACAACCCGCGCCTTAACGAGAAGATGGCGCGGCTGCCGGGCTTCGGCGATCTGCATCCCTTGGCCCCGGTCTCGGTCAGCCAAGGCGCCCTCGGTCTGATCTCGGAACTGGCCAAATGGCTGACGACCTTGACCGGCATGCCGGCGGTGGCGATGTCACCCAAGGCTGGCGCCCATGGCGAGCTTTGCGGCTTGCTGGCGATCCGGGCGGCCGTCGAAGCGCGCGGCGAAAAGCGGACCCGCGTCCTGGCTCCGGAATCGGCGCACGGCACCAACCCCGCCACGGCGGCCTTCGCGGGCTTCACCGTGGATGCGGTTCCGGCGACGCCGGATGGCCGGGTGGACCTCGATGCCCTGCGCGTCAAGCTGGGGCCGGATGTGGCGGCCTTTATGCTGACCAACCCGAACACCTGCGGCCTCTTCGAGCGCGACATCATCGAGATCGCCAAACTGGTCCACGAGGCGGGCGCCTACTTCTATTGCGACGGCGCCAACTACAATGCCATCGCCGGACGGGTGCGTCCGGGCGACCTCGGCATCGACGCCATGCACATCAACCTGCACAAGACCTTCTCCACCCCCCATGGCGGTGGCGGTCCGGGCGCGGGTCCGGTGGTGCTGTCCGAGCGTTTGGCGGCCTTCGCGCCGTTGCCGCTCCTTGTCCATGACAAGGACGGCTTCCGTCTGATCGAAGAGCGCGATGGCGCGCCGGAAGGGGCGAAACCCTTTGGCCGCATGAGCGCCTTCCACGGCCAGATGGGCATGTTCGTCCGCGCCTTGGCTTACATGCTGAGCCATGGCCGCGACGGCATCCGCCAAGCCAGCGAAGATGCGGTGTTGTCGGCCAACTACATCCTCGCCAGCCTCAAGGATGTGATGACCGCGCCCTTCGAAGGTCCGTGCATGCACGAAGCTTTGTTCGACGATGGCTGGCTCAAGGACAGCGGCGTCACCACGCTCGACTTTGCCAAGGCGATGATCGACGAGGGCTATCATCCGATGACGATGTATTTCCCGCTCGTCGTTCATGGCGCCATGCTGATCGAGCCGACCGAATCCGAGAGCAAGGAAAGCGTCGACCGTTTCATCCAGGTACTGCGGACCATGGCGGAAGAGGTGAGGGCCGGAAAGAAGGAGCGCTTTGATGGCGCCCCGCGCTTGGCGCCGCGCCGCCGCCTCGATGAGACGGCCGCTTCGCGCAAGCCGATCCTGAAGTGGAAGGAGGAGTAACACTCCCTTCCACGCGGAATAAAAAAAGCCCCGGTGTCACCACCGGGGCTTAAGTTTACCACCATGGAATAGGGTTAGTCGCAGCGCGGCACGGTCAGTCCGGCCGGTGCGCGGGTCCTGGCATCGCCGCAAGTGCCATTGAGCTGGGCTTGGGTGAGGCCTTTGGCTTTGGAGAAATCGGTGCCGCGCGCCTGGGTCGCCGAGAAGATCGCGCCGCTCAGATCCGCATCGCTCAAATCCGAATCCGACAGATTGGCGCCGGACATATCCGCATTGGTGAAGCGCGCGCCGCGATATTTGGCTTTGCTCATGCAGGTCAGCACCAGCTTGGCACCGGAGAAATCCGCGCCGCTCAAATCGCCGCCCTTGACACATTGATTGGAAAGATCGGCACCGGCGAGATCGCAATGCGGACAGTCGGCTTTGCCGGCCTTGATCGAGGCGACGGCTTGCGGCGCTGCTGCGAGGGCCGGGCAGGCAATGAGGAATAAGGTGAAGACAACGGCTTTCATGGACCTGTTCCATAGCGGGACGTTAGCTCAGTATCTTGCAGGCTTCGTGCCCGCTATCCGTATGGCTGACAGTTTGGCGGAGTCTTTTAGAGCCCGGTTTTGAAAACGAGCCGCGGCCGCAAGCGCCGTGAGAAGAAATAAGCAAAACAAAAGGGCCGTCATGGCCAACGTGCATTAACCAAACTACCGGGCAAAACCCGCCTATCGATTTTGCTTCTGTTCACAGGTGCACGGCTATGGGCGGCGGGGTAGGCAAGGAAAGGAAACATAGTGCAGGTTTCATCGACCCGCTATCAGCCCAGTGCGCTCGCGCTGTCCCGGGTGCCGGAGAAGAAGGATGCGTCAGTGGAGGCTGATGCCAATCCGAAAGGGCCGACCCTGGCGAAGATACAAACGGCCAAGCCGCAAAGCGTGGTCAATCGCCTCAATATTCTGGCTTGAGCCATTCGCAGAGCTGGCGCGGGCGGCAAAACAAAAGGGCCGGTTCGCACCGGCCCTTTTCTTATCGCAATGAAGTTTGGCCTAGCTGCAGCCGCTAGTCGAACCGCAGGTGTTGCACTTCATGCAGGTGCCGTTGCGCACCAGTGTGAAATTCCCGCAAGTACCGCAAGCATCGCCTTCATAGCCCTTCATGCGGGCTTCGGCGCGGCGGGCCTGGACATCCTTGCCGCCGTTCAGCCGGGTTTCGATCGAAGCCACGGAGGCAAGCACCGGGCTGGCCGCTTCGGCCACGGCCGCGATGGAGGCCTCGACGCTGGAAGCAATCTCGCTCAAATCGACCGTCTCTTCGAAATCATCATGTTCATGGTCGTGATCATGATCATGCAGCTCCACCATCTTGGTGGCCACAGCCGCTGAGCTGCTGCGCACCAGGCCGATGCGATGGACGTTGCCGCGGACATAGCCGACCGAGGTGGTACGGCTCACCTGCTGCGCCTTCTGGCCTTCCGCCACGCCGCCGCCGAGGTCTTCGTCGTGATGCGGCGGGACATGGGCAAGGTCGTTGCGGCCGAGATAGCTGACCGCCAGTTCGCGGAAGATGTAATCGAGCACGCTGGTGGCGTTCTTAATGGAGTCGTTGCCGATCACCATGCCCGCCGGTTCGAAGCGGGTGAAGGTGAAGGCATCGACGAATTCTTCCAGCGGCACGCCATATTGCAAGCCGATCGAAATCGCGATGGCGAAATTGTTCATCAGGCTGCGGAAGGCGGCGCCTTCCTTATGCATATCGATGAAGATCTCGCCCGGACGGCCATCTTCGTATTCGCCCGTGCGCAGATATACCTTGTGGCCGCCGACCACGGCTTTCTGAGTGTAGCCTTTGCGGCGGGCAGGCAGGGTCTCGCGTTCGCGCTCGCGGATGACCTTCTCCACCAGCTTTTCCACGATACGCTCGGTGACGACCGTGGTGCGCTGCGCCACCGGAGCGGCGAGCAAGGCTTCCTTCTTGTCTTCCGCCTCATCCTCTTCGTCATCGAAGTCGAAGACTTGGCTGGCCAGCGGCTGGCTCAGCTTGGAGCCGTCGCGATAGAGCGCATTGGCCTTCAGGCCCAGCTTCCAGGAGAGCAGATAGGCTTCGCCGCATTCCTTCACCGAGGCGGTATTGGCCATGTTGATGGTCTTGGAAATGGCGCCGGAAATGAAGGGCTGCACCGCCGCCATCATGCGGATGTGGGCTTCCACCGAGAGAGAGCGCTTGCCGATGCGCCCGCAAGGATTGGCGCAATCGAACACCGGCAGGTGATCCGCTTTGAGATGCGGTGCGCCTTCCAAGGTCATCGCGCCGCAAACGAAGAGGTTGGCGGCATCGACATCGGCTTTCCCGAAGCCGAGGGTCTTCAGCATGTCGAAGTCGGGGCTGTTGAGGGTTTCCTCATCCAGCTTCAGCTTCTCGGTGCAGAACTCCTCGCCCAGGGTCCATTTGTTGAAGACGAAGCGGATATCGAAGGCGGATTCCAGCGTGCTTTCGATCTTGGCGATTTCCGCCTCGCCGAAACCTTTGGCCTTTAGCGCATCGTAATTGAGCGTACCGCTGAAGCCTTCCAGGGTGCCGTGGCCGACCGCATAAGCGACAATGTCGTCAATCTGCTTGTCGTCATAGCCCAGAGTCTTCAAGGCTTCGGGGACGCAGCGGTTGATGATCTTGAAATAACCGCCACCGGCCAGCTTCTTGAACTTCACCAGCGCGAAGTCGGGTTCGACGCCGGTGGTGTCGCAATCCATGACAAGACCGATGGTGCCGGTGGGGGCAATGACGGTGGCCTGGGCGTTGCGATAGCCATAGCGCTCGCCGACCGCGAGGGCGTCATCCCAAGCCTGTTTGGCGGCACGGATGAGCTCGTTCTGCATGATGGCGCCGAGATCCAGCGGCACCGGAACCATGGAAAGGCTTTCATAGCCCACCGCCTCGCCATAAGCGGCGCGGCGGTGATTGCGGATGACGCGCAGCATTTCGGTGGCGTTGGCGCGATATTCCGGGAAGGCCCCGATCTCGCTCGCCATCTGGGCGCTGGTCAAATAGGAGATGCCGGTCATCAGCGCAGAAATCGCACCGGCAATGGCGCGGCCTTCGCGGCTGTCATAAGGAATACCGGCGCTCATCAGGTAGCCGCCGATATTGGCAAAGCCGAGGCCGAGTGTGCGGTAGTCGTAGGAGCGCTGGGCGATTTCCTTCGACGGGAACTGCGCCATCATCACCGAGATTTCGAGGACGATGGTCCATAGCTTCACCGCATGCTGGAAGGCGTTCACGTCGAACACCTTTTTGCCGTTCTCTTCCTTGCGGAAGGTCATCAGGTTCAGCGAGGCGAGATTGCAGGCCGTGTCGTCCAGGAACATGTATTCCGAGCACGGGTTGGAGGCGCGGATTTCGCCCCCGGCCGGGCAGGTGTGCCAGTCGTTGATGGTGGTGTGGAACTGGATGCCGGGATCGGCACAGGCCCAAGCGGCGTAGGAGATCTTCTCCCACAACTCGCGGGCGCGCAGCGTCTTCACCACTTTGCCGTCGCGGCGGGCGGTCAGATACCATTCCTCGTCATTGAGGACGGCCGAAAGGAACTCATCGGTGACGCGCACGGAGTTGTTCGAATTCTGGCCCGAAACCGAGAGATAGGCTTCCGAATCCCAATCGGTGTCGTAGGTCTTGAAATCGATGTCCTTGTAGCCCTGCTTGGCGAAGGAGATGACGCGCTCGATGTAGTTATCGGGGATCATCGCCTTACGCGCGGCCTTCACTTCGCGGCGCAGGGCAGGGTTCTTCTTGGGATCGAAGCAGTCGTCATTCGAGCCTTGGCAGTTCACCGCGGCCTTCATCACGGCTTTCAGGTGCTTTTCGGCGAGTTTGGAACCGGCCACCATGGCGGCGACCTTCTGCTCTTCGATCACCTTCCACTCGATGAAATCCTCGATATCGGGATGGTCGACATCGACGATCACCATCTTGGCGGCGCGGCGGGTGGTGCCACCGGACTTTATCGCACCGGCAGCGCGGTCGCCGATCTTAAGGAAGCTCATCAGGCCGGAGGATTTGCCGCCGCCCGAAAGCTTTTCGTTTTCACCGCGCACGGCCGAGAAATTCGTGCCCGTGCCCGAGCCGTATTTGAACAGGCGCGCTTCACGGGTCCACAGATCCATGATGCCGCCGTCGTTGACGAGATCGTCCTGCACCGACTGGATGAAGCAGGCATGCGGCTGCGGATGCTCATAAGCGGTGCGCGAGCGTTCCAGGCGGCCGGTGTTCGGGTTCACATAGTAATGGCCCTGGCTGGGACCATCGATGCCATAAGCCCAATGCAAACCGGTGTTGAACCATTGCGGGCTGTTCGGGGCAGCAACTTGCGTTGCCAGCATGTAGCAGAGCTCGTCATGGAAGGTCTTGGCATCGGCTTCGCTGTCGAAATAGCCGCCTTTCCAGCCCCAATAGGTCCAGGTGCCGGCCATGCGGTCAAAGACTTCCTTGGCCGAGTTTTCGCCGCGGGTTTCGGCGCTGTCGGGGGTCTTGCGCCACAGCCATTCCGGCACGCCTTCTTCGGAGACCGGCTTTACGGCGACGGGCACGCCGGCTTTGCGGAAATACTTTTGGGCCAGCACATCGCAAGCGACCTGGCTCCAGCTTTCGGGGACCTCGATATCGGTCTGGCGGAAGACGATCGAGCCGTCCGGATTGCGGATCTCACTGGTTCCGCGCCGGAAGCTGATGCTCTCGTAGGGTGACTTTCCCTCTTCTGTGTAGTGCCGGCGAATACGCATGGTCCCCTCAACGTCCCGAAATTTTCAACCCATAGTCGTGCCCGAGGACCGTTAGGGGACAGTTCGCCTGCCGCGGGGCTTTAGATGGTATGGCTCGAGCCCCGGCGGTGATTCAGTAGGTCTGTCCGCCAGATTTGGTGTCGCGAGCAGCGACGCGGACAAAGTATTGGGCATGTCCCCCAGGACAGGCAAGGAAGAAGTGGTAAATGCCTGGGGACCTACCAGATATTGTGGATTAACGGTTCGTAAAAAAGCCGCGAGTCAAGCGGGCTTCCAGAATCGCGCAGAAAATTTTTTCTCTTCAATGACACACAGGGGCAAAGCTGGCCTGTGGGTGCTCTGTGGATAGCCGTCAAACCGTCATGGCTTCGTCGTCATTATGTGTGGTGGATTTGGTGAGGCTTGCCTTGGCCGGGCTCGATCCGGTCCCTATATTCGCCACGAATCCTGTCTCAGCGAGTCGGTTGGATGAAGTACCTTTGGATGATCTTCGCTTGGTGGCATGACGCCACCATCGGCACCCTTTTGAACACCTGGATCAATGGGGTGGCAGTGGGGACCGATGCCTTCGGCAACCGCTATTACCAGTCCAAGGACGGCAAGCGCCGCTGGGTCATTTACAAGGGCACGGTGGAAGCTTCGCGGGTTCCGGCCGAGTGGCATAGCTGGATACGCCACATCATTGATGAGGTGCCTGCCTCCAACATGAAGAAGAAATCATGGGAGAAGGACTATTTGCCCAATCTGAGCGGAACGGAAGGAGCGTATCATCCTGCCGGAAGTTTGGCGCGGGGCGGCGTCCGCCAGCCTGCGGCCGGTGATTACGAGGCTTGGAGCCCCAATGCATAACGAGACCGTCGAGACCCTGATCGGGGCCATCGTGATTGTCATCGCGGTGGCGTTCGTGATCTTCACCTACCAGACAACGGGCACCCGCATGGGCGGGTACGAATTGGCGGCGAAGATGGTGCGTGTGGACGGGCTCGCTGCCGGTACCGATGTCAAACTCGGCGGCGTCAAAATCGGCGCGGTGCGCGCCTTGACGCTGGAACCCAATTACCTCGTCACGGTGCACATGGACATCAACAGCGATGTGAAAGTGCCGGATGATTCCTCGCTGGTCGTCACGTCTTCCGGTCTGCTTGGCAGTTCCTACCTTTCGATCCAGCCTGGCGGCTCCGACAAGATGCTGCCTCCCGGTGGGGTCATCAAGAATACCCAGGGTGCCATCGATATGATGGGGCTCCTGAACAAATTCGTGAATTCGAGCTCCGGCAGCAGCCAATCTTCGGGCGGCACGCCGGCGCCGAGCCAGCCGTAATGTCATGAAGAAGCTCGCAGGCATCGCTCTCGCTTCCGTTGCCCTGGTCGGGGTGGCTGCTGCGGTTGCGCAAACGGACACCGCTACGCCGGCCCCCGCGCAGCCAGCAGCTCCGGCTGCGGCAGGCCAGCCCGCAGCCGGATCTGCAGCGACGCCTGTGGCGCCCATTCCTGATCAAGCTGTGGTGCCGCCGTCAGCGGCTCCGGTTGGGCCGCCGCCCAATGCGGTGCTGGAGCTACGGGCGCTCGACAAGATCACCGGCAAGGCCTCGATCATCACGGCGCCGCTGAACAAGCCGGTGCATTTTGCGAGTCTGACCATCACGGCGCGCACCTGTTATTCGACGCCGCCGAGCGAAACGCCAGAGACCAGCGCCTTCTTGCAGATCGACGACCATCGTCCCGATCAGAAGGAGCAGCGCGCCTTTTCGGGCTGGATGTATGCCTCTTCGCCAGGCCTCAATTCGCTGCAGCATCCGCTCTACGATGTCTGGGTGATCAGCTGCATGACCAGCGCTCCGGGCCAGCAGCCATCGGTGGTGGCCGCGGCGCCTGTCAAAGCCGTGTCGCCCAATGCCGGGGCCAATGAGGCCATGCCGACCTTGTCGGAAGATGCGGGCCAGTAAGCGGGCATCGCCAGCGCTTCGTTCAGCTTCTCCAGATAGCGCGCCCGCGGGATTTCGATCGCACCCAGGCTCGCCAGATGCGGCGTCAGGAATTGCGTATCGAGCAGCTTGAAGCCGCCTGCCTTCAGCCGTGCTACCAGATGGATGAGCGCGACCTTGCTGGCATCGCTGATCCGGCTGAACATGCTCTCGCCGAAAAAGGCGCCGCCCAGCGAGACGCCATAGAGCCCGCCGACCAATTCGCCATTGAGCCGCGTCTCGACCGAGTGGGCGTGGCCGCTGGCGAACAGCGCGCAATAGAGCGACAGGATATTGTCGTTGATCCAGGTTTCTTCGCGGTCTTCTGCGGGTTCGGCGCAAGCCTCCATCACGCTGCGAAAGCCGGTGTCGACCGTGACGGTGAATTTGTCGGAGCGCACGGTGCGCGCTAGTCTTTTGGCGACCATGAAGGTTTCGAGCGGAAAGATGCCGCGCATGTCCGGTGAGATCCAGAACAGCGAGGGATCGTCGCGGCTTTCCGCCATGGGAAACAGCCCCTCCGCATAGGCGCGGAGCACGATCTCGGGAGTAATCTTGGGCGCGTGCATGGCCAAAGCTTACGGCAAGCAGTGGCAGTTTTCATCTTCTGTATCTGGCCGCCACGACGGCATAGATGAGGATCACCCCGGCGCTTGCGGCGGGGATCAGCATGGCAGGGCGTGCCGGTAAATCCGCGAGGAAATGCGCCGTCACGGCCCCCATGGCGCCGCCCATGGTAATGAACGCGGTGGCGAGTTTCATCCTGCTGCCCAGGCCGTTGATCGCCAAGCCAAGAATGGTTGGCCAGCTCGGACCAAGGAAAAAGCTGAGCGCCACGGCTGCGAAGGCGGCGGCGGCTCCGCCAAAGGCCGTCGCGATCAGGGCTGCGAGCATACTCCCTGCGGAGAAGAGAGCGAGCACGAATTCCGGCGCCACGGCCCACATCAAGGCGGTTGCTGTCATGCGGCCAAGCCCGAACAGCACAAGACACCAAATGAAAACATTCGCGATGTCCCGGCCCGACAATTCCTGAAAGGTCCCGGCAAAGAATTGTTCGGCAAGGGTCCAGCTTGAGGCCAAGGCGAGAATGCTGGCGAATTGGGCGATAATGGCAAAAAGGAAGATTGGCCGCGAAAACAGAGATCGCAGGTCTTCGCGTAGCGCTGGGAGCTGGCGAGCGCGATCTTTGCTGACGGCGGGAAACTGCACTTCTTCAAACAGGAAGGCCAGCAGCAGCACGCCCAAGCCAAGCACGATATAGGGGTGGGCGATGGAGTAAGCAGAGCCCTGTTTCGGCAGAGCCAGATCGGCGTTGAGAATCCAGCGCGCCGTAAAGATGCCTAGCAAAGACCCTATCGGATAGACCGTCTGCGCCAGATTGAGCCGGCGGACCGCCGTGGCTTCTCTGCCGAAGTCCATGGCCAGAGGATTGCCCGCCACTTCCAGAAGAATCCAGCCATAGGCAAGGAACATGGTGGCGAACAGGAAATAGGCAAGGCCCCGGGTTTCAGCAGCGGGATAAAACGTGAAGGCACCGATGCAGATGCTGCCGAGTCCTATCAAAAGAGAGGTCTTGTAACCGAAGCGGCGAGCGATCAAGGCCGCAGGCAAGGCGCCGAAAATGTAGACGATCTGATATGCGCTTTCGGTGAGGATGCGCCGCGATCCCTGCAGGCTAAAGACAGTCACAAATTGCGGCATCAGGGTTTCGTAGAAACGGTGCCCCACACCCCATAGCGCGACGATAGCCAGAAGAAGCGCAAAAGCTCCCGCATAAGCGCGTTCTGGACGGGATTGATCTGTTCCACGCAAGCAGGCCTCCTCGCGTAGGCAAACACTAAGGGACGTTGTTTAAAGAAGGGCTACTCGGCCAGGTGTAGCAGTGCAAGTCAATTCGCTTTTTTCGCGAAACAACTGCCTGCCGGAGGGCGCCCCAAAACTTCTTTTTCCAACGCGAACAAAGCGAAAGCGGTAACCACTGCGCAGCATACCGCAACGAGGCCAAGTTGCGCGGTGGCGAAGGCGCCAAACACCGTGCCCGCCAAATGATAGACGATGGCGCCAATGGCACCGGCCAAAGCCAGCAGGGCTGTTGCGATCTTCATTTTCTGCCCTAGGCCCTGGATTGCGAGGCCCAGAATCGTGGGCCAGGTCACGGAGAGGGCGAGATTCAGTCCCAAAAGGCTCATCGCGGCAGGTATGGCGCCGCAGAGGCCGCCCAGCACGGCCATGGCAGAGCCGCTGCCAGCAAACAGTACCAGCACCTTTGCGGGAGACATCTTGATCATCAATGCCGTGCCGATCAGGCGGCCGATCGCAAAGAGGACGGTGCACAGGAGGAAGATATCTTTGCCATCAACACTGAGAAGGGCTGGTATCGCCCGCAGAGCGCTGAGCATGGATGTCCACATCGCGCCGACAGCAACGATGCCGCAAAACTGGGCCAGCATGCCGAAACGGATGAGGGGATTGGCGAGCAGCGTCTTGATCTCGTCCATGATCCCGCGCAGGCCGGGAATACGCTCTTTGGCGGATTCCGGGTAATCGGTTTCCTCGACCAGGAAGGCGAGAACGAGCACACAAGCCCCGATGAGAATGTAGGGATGGGCAAAGGAATAGCTGTAGCCCGCGCTCGGCAGCGCCAGGTTCTTGTCGGCAAGCCAGTGCCCGGCGCAGACGCCGGCAATCGCTCCGATCGGATAGAGGCATTGCGCCAAATTCAGGCGGAAGACAGCCCGGTCTTGCGAGCCGAATGCCATGAAAAACGGATTGGCCGCGATCTCAAGCACCAACCAGCCTTGGGCCATGAAAAGTGTGGCGATCACAAAGAAAGGAAAGGCCAGTGTTTCGGAGGCGGGATAGAGCGTGAAGGCTCCCACCGCGACCAAGCCAAGTCCCAGCAGGATAGCGGCCTTGTAGCCGAAGCAGCGGGCGTAAAGGGCGGCCGGAAGGGCAGTGAAGAGATAGACGAAATTGTAGATGCTCTGGGTCAGCCCCAGCCGCATGCCTTGGAGATGGAAGGCATCGGCAAGAAGCGGCATCAGCGTGTCGTAAAGACGATGGCCAAGGCCCCAAAACGCCACCAGGCTCGCGGTCAAAGCAAACGCCGCGATATAGGTTTTCCTGGGTTTCGCAGTGACAGGACGTGGCACAAGCAGACCCTTCAGGCGCAAAGCTGAGATTAGGAAAGCGCCCTTAAGGAAGACCTATCCGTCCCGCGTGTTGCGCAAGAGGATCAAGGAGCATGGTAAATGCTCCGTCACCGCTTATCACTTCCAGTCCTGGCGAAGGCGCGTCTGCATCTTCCGCGTGCAGGCCATCGGGTGCTCAGCCTGCAAGCTGGTTGAAGGCTTCGCGCGAAAGCCTCAACCCGCTTTCTTCTGAGCGAGATACTTTTCCAGCCAGTGGATGTTGTATTGGCCGTCGATGATATCCGGCTCGCGCACCAGATGCTGGAAGAGGGGAATGGTGGTTTCAATGCCGTCCACCACCAGCTCGTCGAGCGCCCGGCGGAGCCGCATCAGGCATTCGTTGCGGTTCTTGCCGTGAACAATCAGCTTGCCCGTCAGGCTGTCGTAATAGGGCGGGATCTTGTAGCCGGCATAGATATGGCTGTCGAAGCGCACGCCCAAGCCGCCCGGCACATGGAACTGTTTGATGGTTCCCGGAGAGGGCTGGAAGGTGAAGGGGTTCTCCGCATTGATGCGGCATTCGATGGCATGGCCGTTGAAGACGATGTCTTCCTGCTTGTAGGCCAGCGGCGCACCGGAGGCGATGCGAATCTGCTCGCGCACGATGTCGACATCGGTGATGGCTTCGCTGATCGGATGCTCGACCTGCAGGCGGGTGTTCATTTCGATGAAATAGAACTTGCCGTCTTCATAGAGGAATTCGATCGTGCCGGCGCCGAGATAACCGAGCTTTTCGAGAGCGCGGGTGACAATGCCGCCGATCTCGTCGCGCTGGCTGTCGTTGAGGGCGGGGCTGCCCGCTTCTTCCCACACCTTCTGATGGCGGCGCTGCAAGGAGCAATCGCGCACGCCGAGATGGATCACGTTCTTGAAACTGTCGGCCAGCACCTGGACTTCGATATGGCGCGGGGTTTGGAGATATTTCTCCATATAGACCGCGTCATTGCCGAAGGCGGCTTTGGCTTCGGATTTGGCCGTGGACAGGGCAAAGGAAAGCTCTTCGCGCTTCAAGGCGACTTTCATGCCGCGGCCGCCCCCACCGGCGGAGGCCTTGATGAGCACGGGATAGCCCATCTCTTCGGCGATTTGCAGCGCCTGTTCTTCACTTTCGATGGCGCCTTCCGAGCCGGGAACGGTCGGGATGCCGACTTCCTTCACGGTCTGTTTGGCCATGATCTTATCGCCCATGATGCGGATATGCTCGGGCGTCGGACCGATGAAGGTGAGCTTGTGCTCCTGCACGATTTCGGCAAAGCGCGCGTTCTCGGAGAGAAAGCCGTAACCGGGATGAATGGCTTGCGCCCCGGTGATTTCGGCCGCCGCGATCAAGGCAGGGATGTTGAGATAAGACTGCGCGGTCGGCGGCGGACCGATGCACACGCTTTCATCCGCCAGGCGGACATGCATGGCGTCGGCGTCCGCGGTGGAATGGACGGCCACGGTGGCGATGCCCATTTCCTTGCAGGCGCGGTGGATACGAAGAGCGATCTCGCCGCGATTGGCGATGAGGATTTTTTCGAACATTACCGTTGAGCTTTCTCTCGATCATGACTCCATGCCGTCATGACCGGCCCGGTCATGACGAAAGGAGCGGATGTGGAGAGAGTGTGGTTCACGAAATCACAACGAGGGTTTGGCCGAATTCCACCGGCTCGCCATTGGCAACGCAGATTTCGGTGATGGTGCCTGCGCGCGGCGACTGGATCGGATTCATGGTTTTCATGGCTTCTACGATCAGAAGCGTGTCGCCTTCATTGACCTTGTCACCGACCTTCACGAAGGGCGGCTTGCCCGGTTCCGGCGCCGAATAAACGGTGCCAACCATTGGAGAGGGCACGGCACCCGCGGGCGGGCCTTTGGGCTTTGGCGGTTCGGCCGGGGCTGCTGCGGCAGGGGCCGCAGCGGGCGCGGCAGCAGCAGCGCCGGTCACATAAGAGCTGACCACCTGACGGGCCACACGCAACCGCGAGCCGCCTTGTTCAATCTCGATCTCGGTCAACCCTGTCTCGGAGAGCAGGTCGGCGAGTTCGCGGATCACGGAAGAATCAATGCTGGGCATACTTTTTCCCTTCCCGAGCGGGATGCGAGCCCCGATGGATTTGACATCCTTCATATTCATTCGGCGGCCTCTTCGATCAGGGACGCAACGGCGTCCACGGCAAGCAGATAACTGTTCGCTCCGAACCCGACGATTACGCCGGAAGCGACCGGACTGATATAGGAATGATGACGGAAGTCCTCACGGGCAAATGTGTTGGACAAATGCACTTCCACGATCGGACAGTCCAGCGCCCGTAAGGCATCATGGATGGCGACCGAGGTGTGGGTGTAGGCACCGGCATTGATGATGACGCCGGCCGCCTCGTTGCGGGCCTCGTGAATCCACTCCACCAGTTCCCCTTCGTGGTTGGACTGGCTGAAGACGACCGAGTAGCCGTGTTTTTCGGCTCGGGCAGCCGCCAGCTCTCCGATGTCGGCGAGGGTGGTGCGGCCATAAATGTCCGGTTCCCTCGCACCGAGGAGGTTGAGGTTGGGGCCGTTGAGGACATATATCGCCCTGGCCCTGGACTTCTTGGGCAAGAAAAAGGCTCCGTGACGAGTTCGGATTCGCCTTATAATCGCCAATCGGGGCGGCGCAAACACCAATCAGGATCAGGCGTTATGGCTGTTACAGTGACGATTAACGGAGAAGCCCACGAACTGAACGGTCCGGTCAGCGTGGCAGGCCTTTTAACCGATATGGGGCTCGATCCCGCCAAGATCGCCGTGGAGCGCAATCTGGAGGTGGTTCCCAAGTCCCAATACCAGGCCGTGACGGTCGGGGAGGGTGATCGCCTGGAAATCGTGCACTTTATTGGTGGTGGTGAGGAGCTGGAACGTCCTGTGGATAAACCGTTGATAATTGCCGGGCGGACCTTCAAGTCGCGCCTGATCATTGGGACCGGGAAATACAAGACCTATGCCCAGAATGCGGCCGCGCTGAAGGCCTCGGGCGCCGAAATGGTCACCGTGGCGGTCCGCCGGGTGAACCTGACCGATAACAGCCAGGACAAGCTGGTCGATTTCATCAACCCCAAGGAATACGTCTATCTCCCCAACACAGCAGGCTGTTTCACGGCGGAGGATGCCATCCGTACCTTGCGCCTGGCGCGCGAGGCAGGCGGCTGGACGCTGGTGAAGCTGGAAGTCCTGGGAGACAAGAAGACCCTTTATCCAAATATGATCGAAACCCTCAGGGCCACCGAGCTCCTCATTGATGAGGGTTTTCAGGTGATGGTCTATTGCAGCGACGATCCCTTGATGGCCAAGCGGCTGGAAGAGCTCGGCGCCTGTGCGATTATGCCGTTGGCGGCCCCCATCGGCTCCGGTCTCGGCGTGCAGAATCCGGTCGGTATCCGCATGATCATCGAAGAAGCCAAGGTGCCGGTGATTGTCGATGCCGGTGTCGGCACGGCCTCCGATGCGGCCATTGCCATGGAATTGGGCTGCGACGGTGTGCTGATGAACACGGCGATCGCCGAAGCCAAAGACCCGGTGATGATGGCCGCCGCGATGCGCCATGCGGTGGAGGCGGGACGGCTTGCTTATCTCGCGGGCCGCATGCCCAAGAAACGCTACGCCGATCCCTCAAGCCCGATTGCGGGATTAATTTAGCGAATAGGGTGATCCGCCAGTTTCGCCTGTCAAGAACCCTATTCGCTACTCCCAACTCGCTACTCGCTTACTTCAGCAGCTTCTTCAGCTCGTCCTCGGTGATCTCACCGGCATGGACTTTGCCATTGATGATGAACATCGGGGTGCCGCCGAAATTGGCTTCGCGCGCCAGGCGGTATCCGGCCAGCATCGCTTTTTCCGTTTCCGGGGCATTGAGATCAGCGGCGAGCTTGGTGACATCGAGGCCCACCGAGCGTGCGGCTTGCAACAGGTTGTCCTGGTCGATGGCTTCTTTGCCTTCGCCCATCAGCGCAAAATGCAGCGCCAGCGCTTTGTCACCTTGCTTGCGTGCAGCAACAGAGGTGCGGGCAGCCATCTGCGAGGCGTCCCCAAAAATGGGGAATTCGATGAAGGCAAAGTGCGTATCGGCTTTGTGTTTTTCGTAGAAGGCCTTCACCACCGCCGAGGTGTTGCGGCAATGGCCGCAATTGTAGTCGTAGAATTCGATGAAGGTATTCTTGGAATTGGCGGGTCCGGCGACATAAGCGACCGCCGGATCGAAGAATTTCTTCTGGCCGATCTTGTCGACCGACTTCTGCTCGGCGAGTCGGCTGTCCTCGGCGTCCTGCGCATCGGCAAGCGCTTGCATCTGATACACCAGCTTGGGATGGGCGAGCAGATAAGATTGCAGCCGCGCATCGCTGGCCACCGGCACAAGATTAAAGGCCAGGGTGCCCGCGATCACGGCAAGCGAAGCAGCCGCGCCGATAAGACCGCCCAGGGCGGCAGATTTCCAACCGTCTTGCATGAGACTCTCTGGTTTCAGTTCCGGCGCAATTGGGATTGCGCGATCGCGAGAATGTCGTTGGCCCGTTCCCAATCGGGCGTTCCGGTTTTCAGCTTCTGGCGGGCGCGGATGGCGAACACCGCCGCTTTGCGCACATCGCCCACCGTGTAATAGCGCTCGGAGGTCGCCAGATCCGCCAGCGGATTGTTGCCCAGGTCGCTATAGGCCTGCGCCATCTGATACCAGGCGAAGGGATTTTCGCTGTCCTGCTGCACGGCGATCTTCAGATTATCGATGGCTTGGGCCTCGATCTTCTTGTCCCCAGTCGCCACTTGCGCGGCGGCCAAGGCCACCCGCAGTTCCGGTGCATCCGGCAACAGATCGACACATTTCTGATAAGGCGCGATGCCTTTCATCGGCTGGCTCATGGATACGTAAATCTGCCCGAGCACTTCATAGAAGAACGGGTTTTTCGGCTCTTCTTTGATCAGGCTGTTGATCTCGGCCAGCGCCTTCTGCAGCTCCGGCTGGCGCATATAAACCATGGCGCGGGCATAGCGGGCAGGGGCGCTCTTGTCGGTGACGGGATAGCGATAGAGCACATCCTGTACCGGCAATTGGAAGCCGATGATCTTGGCTTTCACCATCTCATAGGCATGCACGGCCTGCGGGGAATCCGGCACGTCGCGATAGGGCGAGGCGTCGGCGATTTCCTGCAGATTGGCGACGCGATCGCGGCTGGCCGGATGGGAGGTGGCGTATTGCTCCGGATTCTTGACGATCATGGCTTCTTCGTTCGCCATGCGGTCGAACACCTTCACCATGCCCATGCCGGAGAGATGCAGGGCGCGCAGATATTTCTGGCCCATCTGGTCGGCAGTGGCTTCCTGGGCCCGCGAGAACTGGAAGAACTGAGCGGCTGCGGCGCTTTGACCTATGCCCATCAGCACCATTCCCGCCTGGCCTGCACCCGCGATCGCCGCACCAATGCCGAGCACCATCGACAACAGCATGGGGATTTCGGCTTTGGCGATGGCTTCCGAACCGCGGGTCAAATGTCCGCCTGCCATATGGCCGGTTTCGTGGGCCAGTACGCCTTGCAGCTCATTGGGAGACTTGAGCTCGATGAATAGGCCGGTATTGACGAAAATGTTTTGGCCTTCGGCGACAAAGGCGTTCAGCGAGGTATCGCCGACGATGTACATCTTGACGGCATTGGGATCGATGCCGGCGACCTTCAGGATCGGTTCTTCATAGGAACGCAGGAGACGCTCGGTCTCCGTGTCCTGCAAAAGGTTTATGCCTTGGGCCGCGGCCGGGCCCCATAGGGTCCAGGCGGCACCGAAAAAGCCCAGGCAGAAGGATAGGAGACGCGACGATACAAGTCTGCGGCCCTTAAACCAGCTCAGAGGGTTGCAAATCGTCAAAGCTTGGACTCTCCTCTCCCCCAAAATGACGGTAGGTTCGTGGCCTGTTTGCGTCAACGGAGCGCGGGCTACAAGTGTATTCGGATTCAGCCAAGGATTACGGCCAGTTCATGATTTACCCTCGCGTCTTAGCCGGGATCGCCGGCCTTGTTCTTCTTGCCGGCTGCTCGGTCGACCTGGGCAATGTTGGAAATGCCGTTGGTCTTGGCGCCTCAGCCAAACCGGGAGCCCTGGTTGTCGGCGATGAACCCTTTGCCGTGAAGGTGGGGGCTGCCACATTGGCGCAAGGCGGCTCGGCTGCGGATGCTGCCTCGGCGATGTATTTTGCCCTGTCCGTCACTTACCCGGTCGCTGCGGGTCTTGGCGGCGGCGGCATTTGCATCGTTCACGATCCGGCCAAGAATGAGACCGTGGAATACGATTTTCTGCCGCGTGATGCGGCGGGCGGCGGGGCTTATGCCGTCGCTGGCAATGTGCGCGGCTTTGCTTTGATGCAAGCCAATTACGGTGCGCTGCCCTGGCAGAAGGTGATTTCGCCGGCCGAAGGTTATGCCCGGGCCGGGTTCCCGATCTCGAAAGCTCTGGCGGCGCGCTTGAGCGATGCTGGCGATGTGATCCGCCTCGATGCCGGGTTGTCGTCGACATTCCTGGATGAATCCGGTCAGGTCAAAGTTGTCGGCACGGTGGTGAGCAATCCGGATCTGGCGGACACACTCTCTGCTATTCGCACCCTGGGACCGGACGGCTTTTATACGGGAGCTGTGGCTGGGAAGATCTCAGCCTATGCGGGAGCCGAAGGCGGTGCGATCACGGTTGCCGAACTTGGTGCTTACAAGGCGCAAGCGACAACCCCGCGCGTCAGCCAGATGGGCTCGCAATATGTCTATGTGCCGTCGCAGAATACCGGGGCAGGGGCTTTTGCTGGAAACTTGCTGGATCATCTTTCCCGTGCCCAGGCGACCGAACTCGGCGCCAAGGATCTGCAAGCCTCCGTCGTTTACGCGGTCCAGCAGAGCGTGAAGGACTTCAAGCTGGGCGATCTGCCGAAAGATCTGGGAGCCACGGGTTTTGCGGCCATGGATACCAAAGGCCAGGCGGTGGCCTGTGCCGTCACCATGAACGGGCCGTTCGGCTCCGGCCGTACCGCGCGCGGCACGGGCGTGACGCTGGCCAAGGCGCCGTCCTCGGGTTCTGCCGGTCTGGCTTCCGCCTTCCTGACGCCGATGATTGCTGCTCCGCGTACGGATGAACCAGCGGCGCTGGCCGGTGCCGGCGCTGGTGGTCCCAACGGCTCCGCCGCGATTGCTTATGCTTTGGCGCGCATTGCGGCTGGCGACGAGATTCTCACCCGCAAGGACCTGAAGACCACGGGCGTGGCCCCTTACGATACGGTGAACGCAATCCTCTGTTCCGGCGGCACCTGCGTGGCCTTGCCGGATCCGGCCGCCAACGGTCTTGGCGCCATGGTGCCATCGGCAAAGAAATAGGGAATGGATGACGGCTGGCTTGGCCGCCCTTGGGGGATACCTCTGGGGCGGCTGGCGCATGTCGGATCGCGGAGTGTAGTTGACCTAGAGGCATCCTGGCGAATTGGTAATGCGCAACGGGAATAAGAACGTGTTGTGATGCGTTATATCTTCTGACTGGCGCGTCACGAAGGCCGCCTCTTTCCAGAGGTTCATATGCAAGCACGTTTATCTGCCCTCGCGACGGCCGTGCCGCCTTTCGTGCTTGAGCAAAAGGATGTCGCCAAGAGGGTCGAAACCCTCTTTGGCAGCCTTGAAGATATTCGCCGCTTGATGCCGGTGTTCGAGAATGCTGGGATCAACCGGCGCTATTCCTGTGTGCCCATCGGCTGGTATGACGACGCACATGGCTGGAAGGATCGTAACGCGCTTTACATCCAAAGCGCGGTTCCTCTTCTGGAAAGCGTGGCCTGCGAGTTGCTGCGCTCGGCCAAGCTGCAGTGTCACGATATCGACGCCATCGTCACCGTATCGACCTCAGGCATCGCGACGCCGAGCCTGGATGCCCTTTTGATCGAGCGCATGGGCTTGCGCCGCGACATAAGGCGGCTGCCTGTGTTCGGCCTTGGCTGCGCCGGTGGGGTGATCGGTTTGTCGCGTGCCGCCGATCTCGCCAGCGCCAAGCCTGGCAGTAAGGTACTCTTTCTGGTGGTCGAGCTTTGCGCCTTGAATTTCCGCAAAGAGGATTTTTCTAAGAGTAATATCGTGGCCACCGCCTTGTTCGGCGATGGGGCTGCGGGGGCGATCTTGTCCACGGACGGGGACGGTCCCATTCTTGGTGCCAGCGGCGAGCACACCTGGCCCAATTCCCTCGATGTCATGGGATGGGATGTGGAAGAAGAGGGGCTGCGCGCAATTTTCTCCACCAGTATTCCCGCTCTGATCCAGAGGGGTATGCGTGGTATCACGGATGACTTCCTTGGCCGGCATGATTTGTCTCGCCGTGATATCGGCCTTTATGCCAGCCATCCCGGCGGAGCGAAAGTTTTGGATGCATTGGAAGAGGCTTTCGAACTCGATACCGGCGCATTGGAGGACAGCCGTGCCACCTTGCGCGATTACGGCAATATGTCGGCCGCCACAGCGCTCTTCGTCCTGGCACGGATGAACTGGCGGGAGCCCGGCTGCCGCATTCTGCTGAGTGCGATGGGCCCCGGCTTCACCGCCGCTTTCCAGCTGCTTGAGGCGCCATGATTGCATTTGGGGTCATTGTGGCGGTCGCATTGCAAAGGCTGCTGGAGGTCGTCTGGGCTGAACACAACACCAGGAAATTGCGCTCGCAGGGGGCTATAGAAGCGGGTGCCAGCCATTATCCTTTCATCATTGCTCTGCATACCGTTTGGCTGATCGCAATGGTGATTTTTCTGCCGCAGCCCCCCGTTATTTACGCGGTGCCGCTGGTCTTGTTCCTGGTTTTGCAGCTTTGCCGGGCCTGGGTTCTGGTGACGCTGGGGCCGTTCTTCACGACGCGCATCGTGACACTCCCGGGCGCGCCCCTGGTGTGCAGCGGGCCTTACCGTTTTGTCCGTCATCCCAATTACGTGATTGTTGCGGGTGAAATCTTGGCTCTGCCGCTGGTCTTCGGCGAGGTCAGGGTGGCCATCGTCTTCTCGCTCCTGAATGCGGCGATGCTGGCTTGGCGCATCCGGGTGGAAGACGCCGCGCTCGCCGCACGCCGATGAGTGGCACGATGCAGCGCTGGATCGGTTTCATCGCCATGTGTGTCGGGATGTTCATGGCGATCCTCGATATCCAGGTGGTGGCAACCGCACTACCGCGATTGGGGGGCGCGCTTAACCTGCGTGAAGACGATCTGAGCTGGGTGCAGACCGCCTATCTCATTCCGGAGATCATCGCCATTCCGCTCACCGGCGTTCTCACCCGGACCTTGGGCTTGCGCTGGCTGTTTGCCGCATCGACGCTGCTGTTCGTGCTCGCCAGCCTGGGCTGCGCCTTGAGCGGCAATTTCACCGCTCTGATTGTGTTTCGGGTGCTACAGGGATTTTCCGGGGGTGCCTTGATCCCCGCGGTGTTCACGTCCGTCTTCTCGATCTTCCCGCGCGCCTTGCATCCTGCGGCGACCATCGTGGCAGGCAGCTTCGCGATGATCGCGCCATCTCTCGGCCCGGCGTTAGGCGGCTGGCTTACCGAAACCTATAGCTGGCACGCCATCTTCCTGATCAACATTGCCCCAGGCCTGTTGGTCTGTGCCGTGGTTGCCACGCTGGTGCCGTGCGGCCGGGCCGATCTCAGGGAACTGCGCCGGATCGACTATTTTTCGGTGGCGTTCGCTTCGGTTTTTCTCACTTGCCTGATGCTGCTGCTCAAAGATGCGCCCAAGCAATCCTGGGGCGGGCTTGAGGTTTGGCTGCTCGAAGGAACTTGTGTCCTCACCTTCTGGGCGGCTGTCCAGCAATGCCTTGGACGCAAACAGCCATTTCTGCATTTGCGCAAATTCGGCGATCATGCCTTCGCTACCGGGGCCGTGCTCAGCTTTATCACCGGTCTAGGCCTTTATGGCGCCACCTATCTCCTGCCGGTTTTTCTCGGTTATGTGCGTCATCACGATCCTCTGGAAATCGGCAAGATCGTAATCGTGGCGGGTTTGGCACAACTGATCGCCACGCCTATAGCCGCCGTCCTCGAATTGCGGGTTGCTGCCAAATGGATCGGCTTGTTGGGCTTTGCGCTGTTCGGAGCAGGCTTTTTTGCCAATGGCTTCATGACCCCGCAGAGCGATTTTGCCGAGCTGTTCTGGCCCCAGGTGCTGCGCGGGGCCGCGGTGATGCTGTGTATTCTACCGGCGACGCGCTACGCCCTCGACAATTGGGACGAGAGCGAACTCTCAGACGCCAGCGCCTTGTTCAATCTCTTGCGCAATATGGGTGGGGCGGTCGGCATCGCTCTGGTCGATACGGTGCTGCAACAGCGCACGCCCATCCACGTTCAGGAGATCGTGACGAGACTTCAGGCTGGTGACAGGGCCATGGCGGAGTTCGTGGGTTTGCCGCTCAACCGCTTCAACGGCCAGCCGCTCGGCCCCATTGATGAGCTCACCAAATCCTTGATCCAGCCCATGGTCGAACGTGCCGCCATCACGCAGTCTTTTAACGAAGCGTGGTTCCTGATCGGAGCTGTTTTTGCCGCCAGTCTGCTGGTTTTCCTGTGGGCGCCGCGGAACGCGCCGCGTCAACGCTGAGGACCGCCAAAGACCGGTGTTGTACCGGGCTATTTGTCCCGGATGATGAGGTAGACCAGGGTCTGGTTGACCAGCACATGAGCGAGTTCGCCGAAGGTGGCGGGGCCGGTCAGGGGAATGGACTGATCGCCTTCCAGCTTGCCATGGATGTAGTTGAGGATGCAGTTGCAGGCGAAGACCGGTGTCTCCTGGAAGCGTGTGGCAGCGGCGATTAGGGCCTCGCGGTAATTGGGCATCGGGGCCGCTTGGCGGTAGGGGCGTCCTTTCATCACCGGCGCATAGAATCGCACCCGGCGCAATTCAGGATCGAGGCTTTGGAAGCTCACATTGATGGAGCGGCCGGACAAATCCGTGATCAGCGGCAAGGTGAGATCGAGCGCCTTGCGTTGGGCATAGGCGTAAAAATCCTCGGCTGCGCCATTGATGGTGCAGGGACCGGCGGAAAAGCTAGATTCCAAAAAGACAATCTCATCGCCTTTGCCCGGCTCGAACACGTTGATGGTGCCGATCGCGGCCCGCTTTCTCGGCGGCAGTTTTGCGCGCATCACCACAATGCGGTTGTCGCACACCGTTCCGCTCGGACCATCGAAAACCTTGGGCTTGCGTTTGCCGATCTCGTCCAGATGCACGCCGGAGATCCAGCCGACCACCGCCGCTTCCTGAATGCCGGGAATGCTGTTGGCGGTCAGGCCGTAGATGGTGTGGATGTCGGTCAAGCCTGGCGCAATGACGATGGAAAAGCCGTTCTCAGGCGCCTCCGTGGTGATTGCGGGAATATGGCCGATATCGATGAGCCGGGTTTCGATGTCTTCGGCGATTTCGGGAAGCGCGGTGACGAAAACGCGCTCGCGTTCGACCACACCGCCTTCGCTGGTCAGGAAATAGGGAATGGTGCCGCCGATCCAGCTGCCACGGTGGAGCTGTTGCAGCGCGGCTTCGTCCCCTGCGATGTGCAGCGCGCGGCCGCTATCGATCAGGTCATTGGCTTCGCGAACGGTCACGAGCTGGTTCACACAGCCCCCCAAACGGTCGAGACTTCGCCGCTTCGCTACGCATACTGAAGCGGGCTGAGGCTACGGTGGTTCGCGCAAGGCATCAAGGCACATACAACAAACCCGGCGGATGAGGCCGGGTTTGCTACTTATCGTCGGTATAAAGAACCTATTCGGTGCGGAAGGTCCGCTGCCACCAGCCCTTCTTTGGCGGGCCAGCGGGTTCTGGCGGAGCGGCTGGAGCCGGGCTAGCCGGAGCTTCTTCCGCCTTCACCTCTAGCGCTGGCACCTCTGGTGCTGGCGGGACCGGCGCAGCAGGCGTCTCAATGGGCGCCGGTTTCACGGGCTTGCTTGGAACCGCTTCGGGTAACGGCGTGGTATCCGGCTCGTGTTTCAGCGACCACACAGGCGCGGAGGATGCATTTGGAGCCGCTTCCGGACGGAAACGTTCTTCCGTCGGCGTGGTGTCGATGTCGTCCACCACGACACCGAAGCGGTCTTCATAGAATGAAGTCGGCGCGGTTTGTGGGGCAATTGGGGACACGGTTTGTGCTGCGGCTTGTGCCGGCTGAGCTGGCTCTGCTGGAGCAGACGCAGCTTGCTCGGATTCGGTGCGCGGTTCGCCGCTGAAGTCCCGGTCGCGACCGCCCCGGCGGCCCCGGCGGCGGCGGCGGCGGCGGCGGCCGCCTTCACCAAACTGGCCTTCACCGGTTTGCGCTTCACCGGGTTTGTCTTCGCTCTGGCCTTGCAATTCGGTTTCGCCCTGCTGTTCGCCTTCTTCGTCACGCTCGGCGTCTTCGCCTTGCGCTTCGGGATGGGCAGCACCGTTATTGGCGAAATTCTGCTCGCCGTTCTCACGATCGCGGCCCCGTCCACCCCGGCGGCGGCGGCGGCGGCGGCGGCGGCCTTCGCTGTCACGCTGTTGCTGTTCGTCGCCATGAGCGGTTTCGGCCGGCTCGGAACCCGCTTCCTCGGCCGCTTCCAGTTCGGCTTCCTCGATGACTTCCGGTTCTGGCTCCGGTTCGGGCGGTGGCTCGATGGGAGCGAGTTTGGTGGGACGGGTAGAAGGATCGCGCTGGCCGAAGCGGTCGATTTCGAAATCACCGGCTTTCAGGCCTTCCTTCGGCTCGAAATTGATCACCACATCGTATTCGGTTTCGAGGCGGGCGAGCTCGGCGCGTTTTTGGTTCAGCGTATAGAAACCGACATCGGCGGCGACACGCACCACCATGCCTTCGCAGCGCTGCTTCTGGGCTTCTTCTTCGAGGCCGCGCAGCACACGCAGGGCCGTGGATTCTACCGAACGCACGATGCCTTGGCCGCCGCAATGGGGGCAGGGCACGGTCGATCCGGCGATGACACCGGCGCGCAGGCGCTGGCGCGACATTTCCAAGAGGCCGAACTGGCTGATCTTGCCGATCTGGATGCGGGCGCGGTCGTTCTTCACCGCGTTATGAAGGCGCTTTTCGACCGAACGGTCGTTGCGGTTATCCTCCATGTCAATGAAGTCGATGACGATCAGTCCGGCGAGGTCGCGCAAGCGCAGCTGGCGGCCGATTTCGTCGGCGGCTTCCAGGTTGGTCTTGGTCGCGGTGTCTTCGATATTGTGTTCGCGGGTGGCGCGGCCCGAATTCACGTCGATCGCGACCAAGGCTTCGGTCTGGTTGATGACGATGTAGCCGCCGGACTTCAGCGTCACGGTGGAGGAGAACATCGCGTCCAGCTGCGCCTCGATGTGATGGCGCTGGAAGAGGGGGACCGGCTCTTTGTACGGTTTCACGTTCTTGGCATGGCTGGGCATCAGCATGCGCATGAAGTCTTTGGCGTTGCGGTAGCCGTCTTCGCCTTCGACCACGACGTCGGTGACGTCTTTGTTGTAGAGATCGCGGATGGCGCGCTTGATGAGATCGCCTTCCTCATAGACGCAAGCGGGCGCATTCGACTTGAGGGTGATCTCGCGGATCGTATCCCACAGCCGGAGCAGATATTCGTAGTCGCGCTTGATCTCGAGCTTGGTGCGGTTCTCACCCGCCGTGCGGATGATCAGGCCCATGCCTTCCGGCAGATCGAGGGCCTGGGCGGCCGCCTTCAAACGCTTGCGGTCATTGGCATTGGTGATCTTGCGGGAGATGCCGCCGCCGCGCGGGGTGTTAGGCATCAAAACGCAATAACGGCCGGCCAGCGACAGATAGGTGGTCAGTGCCGCGCCCTTGTTGCCGCGTTCTTCCTTGACCACCTGAACCAGAATGATCTGGCGGCGCTTGATGACTTCCTGAATTTTGTAATGACGGCGGCGCATCCAGCGCTGGCTGGGGCGCTTGGCTTCGAGCGGCTGGTTGTCGTGGTTCGGGGCAGGGCGTTCTTCGCCTTCCGGCACCGGTTCGGCTTCGACGGTTTCACCGCCAGCCTGTTCGCCAGTCTCGGCCGAAGCGCCTTCGCTTGCCGCGTGATCCTCGGAGGTTTCCTCGCCATCGTCGTCGTCAGCAGACTGTTCGGCGGATTCGGAGCCGTTCTCGTTCTCTTCGCTGGCGCCATTGTCTTCGGCGTCTTCGCTTTCCTCGTCCTCTTCAGCCTCGCTGGTTTCTCCGGCTGGCTTGGACTTGATCTCGAAGGATTCGATGTCGTCTTCCTGGCGCGAGCGCGCTTCGGCTTCCTGATCGGCGAGGAGGGCGAGGCGGTCGGCGACCGGAATCTGATAGTAGTCTGGGTGAATTTCCGAAAAGGCCAAAAAGCCCTGGCGGTTGCCGCCATATTCGACAAAGGCCGCTTGCAGCGACGGCTCTACGCGGGTGACCTTGGCGAGGTAGATATTTCCTTTGAGCGGCCGTTTGGAGGCGGCTTCGAAATCGAATTCTTCAACCCGCTGCGCGTCCAAAACGACAACGCGTGTCTCTTCCGGGTGGCTGGCATCGATTAACATACGTTTGGGCATAGAAATCTCCGGGCGGCGCGCAGATACCGGCCGGACGCGATGCGTCGGCTGCCGGTATGGACCACCATGTTTGGATAATGGGAGGGGACAGGCGCGCACCCCGCCGCGGCGGTGCCACGGTCTTTACGGTAAGGATACGTGCCAAGTCGTTCATCTGTTCACATGTACTCGCGAGGCGGCGCGAGGCCGCTCAGCTTTGGCGCTGCTCCGTGGCCGGAAGGCCAATCCACGGATTCCCTTCAAGGAAATCCCCGCCACACTCCCCAGGAGCGCGGCTCCGACGCAGCTGAACCTGTTGTAGGTAACCTGTCGGACCACGGCAAGAGCAACCCAGCCCTCAGCCATCAAAATCCTGATGTGCTAACGAACCGTAAATGGTTTATCTCCAGCCTGAGGGGCGAGGGCAAAAGGCTTAACCATGCGGACTTGGAGGAAAATAGTCCTGGTGTCCGTGGTCGGGCTCACGGTCCTGGGGGCGGCAGGGCTGGTGCTCGCTTCGGCTTTTGGCCAAGACGCTACCCCGCAAACGGTCGAGGATGTCATCAACCGCGTGCTGCGCGAAAAGGCACAGCAGCCAGATGCCCGCCCGCAGGCCGCCCCGCCAGCGCCCGTCCGCGAAACCGTGGTGATGGGCGCGCGTATCGGCGAGCATCAGGATCGCACCCGTTTTGTGGTGGAAGTTTCCGAGCCGGTCGAGATGCGGACCTTCACGCTGAACAATCCGAACCGGGTGGTGATTGATATGCCATCGGTGCGCTGGCACCTGGATGGTCCGCCGCGGCCTTCCGGCAATGGCGCAGTGCGTTCTTATCGTTATGGCACCTTCCGGCCGGGCAATTCGCGTTTTGTCATCGATCTCAACCAGCCGGTGACCGTGGCCGAGCCCATGGTGCTGCCGCCGGAAAATGGCAGTGGCTATCGCGTGGTGTTTGATCTGTTTCCCACCGCCCAAGCCAAATTCGATCATATGGCGGGCTGGCCGGAGGATTTGAAGGCGCGTGAGCAGGCCATCCAGATGGCGGCATTGCCGAAGACCCCGCCGCTGCCGCAGACCCGCATCAAGAAGGTGATTATGATCGATCCCGGCCATGGCGGGCCGGATTCCGGCACCATCGGCGAAGGCGGCGTGATGGAAAAGGATATCGTCCTCGCCACCGCCTTGAAGCTGCGCTCGACGCTGCTGACACGCGGCTACACCGTGCATATGACGCGCGAAACCGACATGATCGTGCCGCTGCCGCAGCGCGCCCGCATCGGCCGGGCCTATAAGGCCGATCTCTTCATTTCCATCCACGCCGATTCCAATCCCGATGCCAATGTCAGCGGGCTGTCGATCTATACGCTGTCGGAGAAGGGCTCGGACAAGGAAGCCATCGCCCTGGCGCAAAAGGAAAACGCCGCGGACGCCATCAACGGTGTCGATCTCTCCGGCGATAACTCGGCGGTGGCGCCGATCCTGATTGATCTGGCGCAGCGTGACACCATGAACAAATCTTCACATTTTGCCGAGACCGCCTTGAGCGAATTGGGCGGCGTAACGGACATATTGCCACGTCAACCGCACCGTTCTGCGGGCTTCGTGGTGCTGAAGGCCCCCGACATGCCATCCGTGCTGGTCGAACTGGGTTATTTATCTAACAGCCATGACGCGCCCCAGATGCAATTGGACTCCTGGCGCGCTAGAGTCGCCCGCGCCATCGCTGCGGCCGTGGACAGGCAGTTCATGACGCAAGCGGAGGCGGGGGCCGGAGCGGCCTCGACATCGCCGTAACGAGAGCCATTTCGCGTTCCCATGAGCAACGAACAAGACGACTTCCCCCGGCCCAAGCAGACGGGCGGACGCCCGGTTGATGATCATGGCCGTTCCGTGCCCTGGGAATTGCCGCCAGCCGATGGCTTCGGCGGCCCGCGCGCCCAAATGGTCGGGGAACCTGAAGAAGACGCCGATTATGGTTATGGCGGCTATGACGAACCGCCTCCCGGTGACGGTGGCGGCGGCCGCAAAAACTGGGGCCGCAAGATCGCCATCTATGCCGCGCTCACGGCGGGCGTGCTGGTCGGCGTCATGGTGCTCAGCGTCATGGGCTTTGTTTGGTGGGTTACCCGCGATCTGCCGAGCGTGAAGGACCTGCAGAATTACGCCCCGCCGGTGACCACGCGCGTCTATGCCGGTGACGGCACGCTGCTGGGTGAATACGCCCGCGAGCGCCGCGTCTTCGTGCCGATCTCCTTTGTGCCGAAGCTGGTCATCAACGCTTTCACCTCGGCGGAAGACCGCAACTATTTCTCTCATCCGGGTATCGACGTTTCCGGCATCTTGCGTGCTGCGATCAAGGATGTTGGCAAGGTGCTGACGGGCCGCAGACCGGAAGGCGCGTCCACCATCACCCAGCAAGTGGCGGGTGGCTTCCTGCTCGACCGTTCCCAGGTGAAGATGAAGCGCAAGATCCAGGAAGCGGTGCTGGCGCTGCGTTTGGATTCCACCTACTCGAAAGAGAAGGTGCTGGAGCTTTATCTCAATGAGATCAATCTCGGCCAGAATTCGTATGGCGTGGCCGCTGCAGCACTGAACTATTTCGGCAAGTCGCTCGACCAGCTCACCATCTCGGAAGTGGCGTTCCTGGCGGCCTTGCCCAAGGCGCCCAGCCATTACGATCCGCGCTATCACTATCAAGCGGCCATCAACCGCCGCAATTGGGTGATCGGCCAGATGGAAGAGAACGGCTTCATCACCAAAGAAGAGGCGGAAGCGGCCAAGGCCGAACCACTCAATGCCCGCAACCGTCCGCTCGGCAGCCAGACCCAGGACGCGCAGTATTTCGTCGAAGAAGTCCGTCGCCAGCTTTATGCCAAGTATGGCGCCAACCAGCTTTACGATTCCGGCTTGCAGGTGCGTTCCTCGCTCGACACGCGGCTGCAGAATTTTGCCGTGAATGCGCTGCGTATGGGCCTCGTGCGCTATGACCATCGCCATGGCTGGCGCGGCGCCACCAAGACACTCGATGTCACCGGCGATTGGAAAACGGCGCTTGCCGGGCTTGGCAATCATTCCGGTATTGATACGTGGGATGCCGCCGTCGTGCTCGGCTATCGTCCCGACAAAGGCGTGCGCATCGGTCTCGTCAACGGCCAGGAAGCCACGCTGCCGTTCAAGGAAATGCTCTGGGCCCGTCGCGAGCTGAAGAATGCCGAAGTCGGTGCCGCACCTGCCAAGCCGCAGGACGTGGTGAAGGTCGGCGATGTCATCTATGTCGAACCGGTCGATACCAAAGGCAATTACGGTCTGCGCCAGGTGCCGGAAGTGAATGGCGGCATCGTCGCGCTCGATCCGCATACCGGCCGTGTGCTCGCGCTCTCCGGCGGCTTCTCCTATGAATCCAGCCAATACGATCGCGCCATGCAGGCGCTGCGCCAGCCGGGTTCGACCTTCAAGCCCTTCGTTTATGCCGCCGCGCTCGACAACGGCTTCACGCCCGTCGCCAAGGTGCTCGATGCACCGTTCTGCATGCAGCAAGGCCCGGGCATGCCGATGTGGTGTCCGGAAAACTTCGAGAAGCACTTCATCGGTCTGGCCACGCTGCGGCGCGGTATCGTGTTGTCGAAGAACCTGATGACGGTGCGCCTCGCACAAGCGGTCGGCATGGATAAGATCACGCCGATTGCCGAGCGCTTCGGCGTCTACAACCATCTCGATCCGCTGCTCGCCAATGCCTTGGGCTCCACCGGCACCACACTCTTGAAGATGACCACCGGCTTTGCCGAGTTCGTCAATGGCGGCAAGAAGGTCACGCCGTCACTGGTCGATCAGATTCAGGACCGTAACGGCAAATCCATCTGGCGCCATGACGACCGCAAATGCGACGGCTGCAACAGCGCTGATTGGAACAATCAGGCCGAGCCGCTCTTGGAAGACAAGCGTGAACAGATCATGGACCCGCGCACGGCCTATCAAATTGTCTCCATGCTGCAAGGCGTGGTGCAATACGGCACCGGTGCTTCGGTCTCGGTGGTGGGCAAGCCGCTCGCCGGTAAGACCGGTACTTCCAATGACAGCCGTGATGTCTGGTTCATCGGCTTCTCGCCGGATCTCGCGGCAGGCGTTTATATTGGCTTCGACAATCCGCGCACCTTGGGCAAGCGCGAGCAGGGCGCCACGGTTGCCGCGCCGATCTTCCGCGACTTCATGAAAGGCGCGCTTGAGAACAAGCCCGCGACCGATTTCCGTGTGCCGCCGGGCATCGAGCTGGTGCCTATCGACCGCCTCACTGGCGCTCCGGTTCCGGCCGGGACGCCCGGTTCGATCAATGAAGCCTTCAAGGCCGGCACGGCACCAGGCGAACCGGGCGCACCGCCGACGCAAGTGATCGGCGGCGATGAACCAGCAGCGTCCAGCACCGCACCCGGAGGCCAGACCACAGGTGTGGAGCAGGGCACGGGCGGGCTGTACTAAGACTCCGTGTTGCATGGCGTTTGCGATGATCTCGCCAGGTGAGCATACAGACTTGAACTCGGCAGGCGGGCCAGCTTACGGCCAGGTGAAATCTTCCCACACTTCGCAGTAGCATATCTGCGTGTAAGCGGCTGATGACGGGTATCAATATGATTATACAGCACAATACCTGACCATCGGATGTTTCAGAGCGGCCTTAGAAATAACCACATGCGCTATATTACTAGCTGTATTTAGAATAACTTCAGACTCGGTAGCTGAGCTAGCGAGGCCTCATGAAGACCATCCATTTTTTATGTAGCTCGGCAAAACTTACAGCGGCGATCGTGATTGGCATGATGGCCTTCGCGCTTTCGCCTGCGTCGGCCGTTCCGGCGTTCACGGCCAAGACCAATCAGCCGTGTGCCGCCTGCCATGTTGGTGGTTTTGGACCGCAGCTGACGCCCTTCGGCCGTAAGTTCAAACTCGATGGCTATACGATGGACGCCGGGACCAATGCTTTCCCGGTTTCTGCGATGGCCGTGTCGTCTTTCGTGACCTCCGCCAAGGCGCAGGATACGCCGCCCGCCGAGCATTACACCACCAACAATAATTTCTCTTTGGATCAAGTCAGCTTGTTCGTGGCTGGCGGCATCGGCGATCATTTCGGCGGTTTCGTGCAACTCACCTATGACGGTGTTGGTCGCAGCTTTTCTTGGGATAATGCGGATTTTCGCGTCACCAACCATTTTACGCTGTCAGGTGATGATCTGCTGCTGGGACTGAGCGTCAACAATAATCCTGGAGTCCAGGATGTGTGGAATACGCTACCGGCTTGGGGTTTTCCCTACACGACAAGCGCGTTGGCTCCGGCTCCGGCCGTGAGCACCATGCTCGATGGCGGCTTTGCCCAAGGCGTTATCGGAGCGACGGTCTATGCCTATTGGAATTCCAGTGTCTTCGCCGAAGCCGGACTCTATGTAACACCGGCTGACCGTTTCCTGATTGCCATGGGCTCGACCAACGGCCCGGGATCGATCTCGGGTGTGGCGCCTTATTTTCGCATCGCCTACACCAAAGACTATGGCGACCAGAATTTCCAGCTCGGCGGTTTCGGCTTCTTCCCAAGCATCAATCCTGGTGGTGACAGCAGCACGGGCAAGACCGATTCCTATTCCGATATTGGTATTGATGGCTCCTATCAATTCATGGGCGATAGCGACAACATCTATACCGCGAACCTGCGCTATACCCATGAGATCCAAAACCTCGACGCTTCGGTTCTGCTCGGCAATTCCGCCAATAGCAGCAATACACTCGATGATTTCCGCATCGATGCCTCCTATTATTGGCATAATCTGATTGGCGGCACCGTTCAGCTCTTCAACACAGTGGGATCGGTCGATGCGCTTCTCTATCCCGATAGCAGCAGATTTGCGCCCAACAGCACCGGCGTGATGTTCCAAATCGACGCCACACCTTGGGGGCAGGGTGATGCGATGCTGGGTGGGCGATTGAACCTGCGCGTCGGCGTTCAATATACGCTCTACACACGCTTTAACGGCGCCGGTTCGAATTACGATGGAGCCGGCCGCAATGCCTCCGATAACAACACTTTGAGGATATTCACATGGCTCGCGCTCTGATGATGGCTCGGCGTGTCGGCTTGGCTCTGTGCCTCACGGCAACCGCCGTCTTTTGCTCAGCCAGTGCGGCGGACCCTGCAAAGGGAGCCGATGACTTTAAGAAGATGTGTTCCACCTGCCACACGATCGAAAAGGGAGCGGGTAATGGAGCCCTTGGCCCCAATCTGTTTGGTGTATCCGGACGGGCGGCGGCGCAGGCGCTAAAATTCGGTTACTCGCCCGCACTCAAGGCGTCGGCAATTGTCTGGAGCGACGATAAGTTGAAGGCTTGGGTTCAGAACCCGCAGAAAGTCGTCCCTGGCGCCAAGATGATGTTGATCCACGCGCCGAACGCCGAACAGGCCGATGATGTGGTCGCCTATCTCAACACGAAGAAATAGCTCAATAGATTGAAACACCGCGTATGAGGCGCCAGAAATGCACTTCTCCCTGTCGCCCTGGCAATGTTTTGTTGCGGCGTTGACAGCTCTTAGCATACCGGCCGCTGCAGCGGGGCAACCCAATGCCAGGGCAGGTCAACTCATCTCGACGACTTGCGCGGTATGTCATGGTAGCGACGGCATGTCGGTTGACACCAGCATCCCCAACCTCGCGGGTCAGCACTACGCTTATCTGGTGCAGCAGATCAACGCCTTCAAACACGGAAGCCGCAATAGCCCGTTCATGAATGAACAGGCGCGACCCCTGACCGATGAGCAAATCGAGGACATCGCGGCTTATTATGCCAGCGTGCCGATCGAAGTGGGAAAATCACAGAAACAAAAGCGATGAATACGAACGCAAAGGCTGCTTAATGATGACGCGACTGCCGGATCTGCCTTTGGAATTGAAAATTTTCGCGACAGCGATTTTGACCTTTATCGGTCTGGCGGTGTTGATGGGTTTTACCTACATCGTTGCCGCCCACCATGCCACCGATCAGAGCTACGGTATCCATGCGGCCGAAATTGCTGCCCTCTACACGGGGCCTGGCGTTAGTCCAGTTACGCTCATTTCGCTGGCCCATATTCATCTTCTGGGGCTTTTCCCGGTCTTCTCGATCGTCGGCTTTATCTTTGTTCATTCCTCCCTGCCAAAAGGGTGGCGGATCGTACTTCCGATTGTTCCGTTTATCGTATTCCCTTGTGACGTCACATCGTGGTTTCTGACCAAATATGTTGGCTTCGGCTTTGTTTATGTCACTATTGGTGCAGGGGCGACGTTTATCTGCACCTTGGGGCTGATGATCCTGAGCAGCCTCTATGATCTTTGGCTGGGCCGACGCAATCTGAGCCGCCATTAACAAGCAGCGTTCCGCGCATACCGCATTTCCCATTGCTTAGGCTTTTCATCGGGACTGGAACGGTTTGGCCAACCAAAGGCGTGTCTTTTCCCGGTCTCTGTCGCAATCCCGGTTCGAATCCTGCATGCGCCAGCGCCACGTGGTTTGAAACCATTTGGCCTCTTGCAAGTCTTTGGTGTCGCGCTGATAGCCTCTGTCACGCATGCAAGCGAGAAACGCCGTAGCGTTGTATTGCGTGCAGGTCTCGCCGCCATGATTTTGCGGCGTGTCATAATAATGGATGGTGAAATCTGATCGCGCGCTGGCCGTACATGCGCGCTCATCCTGCAGGAAATCGCCATATCGCGTGTTGGCTTTGCCGAAATACAGATAGCTTTGCGGTGTGGCCGCCATCGCTACGCTGGCGAGCGGTAGAACAGAGCCAAGCAAAAACAGCATCTTGCGCAAGGCACAGCCTCCAGCTGGAACGAATACTACGCCAATTACTTCATGCAACGAAGGGTAGTTCTTGCGATTATCTGTCGCAAAGATTGTCCTTCGGCAAAGTTAGGAGACACAGCCCGTCCGCTGATCTGTGCTGGCGTGTCCGGCCTCTGTTGGCTATTCAGATTCGGCAGATTCCGTCCTTCAAAGGAAGTTCGCTATGCGTAAAAGCGCGAAGATGTTGGCTCTCATCGTGTTGGCCCTTGCGGGGACGACGCTTGTGCTGGGCGGTTGCCATACGATCGCCGGTGCCGGTGAAGACATCTCCCATGCTGGTAAGGCGATCGAAAAGACCGCTACGAAGCACGCGCCCTGACGCCATCTCGCTCTGCAACTGCGTCTCGTCGTTCAGAATTCGTGATAATTGTTACAGCGTGAATCACCTTGACGTTTCGTAATGTGCTTCCCACATGTTGTCGGTGTTTGACGGTGGAGAGCGTGCCAAGGGGCCTTCGGGCCGAAGATTTCGTCGCGAGCGACATACAGGGCTGGTTCGATGTGCGGCCGTGCGCATCGCCAGGGGCGTGAAGGCGGCGACGCCGGAACGCTAACAGCCTAAGGGAAAGCAAAGGCGCCTGTCTTTGGCCGCGTGATACCGGCCTTACGCTCGCCAGCCGTAGCTTTTGGGTCTGATAGACAGACAGGAGCGGAAGCGGCGCAGGTCCTCTTCCGCTTTTGGCTATTGAAGGGAATTAAAGGGGCGCGGGCTCGCCACCAAAGCCCAAAGCGCAGACCCGCCCGTCGAGGCTTTTCCCTGTCCAGCCAAAGGCTTAGGAAAACCCATCTGAGGCCGTCCACGGCCGCTTAGGCCATTTGCAAGCCGCCGTCCGACTCTCTATATCCCGGGCCCCACGGAGAATCCCATGCGCCCCGAGACCGAACGGCAAATCGACGAAATCCAGCAGGCGATCGCCCTGCTGAGGAGGCATCTTTAACTGGGATCAAGCGATCCGCCGCCTCGACGAGTTGAATGCCAAAGCCGAAGACGCCGCCATCTGGAACGACCCCCAGGCCGCCCAGAAGCTGATGCGCGAGCGCCAGAAGCTGGATGAATCCCTGGGCTCCATCAAAAAGCTGGAAGCCGAGCTTTCTGACGCCGAAGGCCTGATCGAAATGGCCGAGGCCGAAGGCGAGGCTGCCATGGTGGCCGATGGCGAAACGGCGGTAGCCAATCTTGCCAAGCGCGCCGAACGGCTGCGGCTGGAATCCATGCTGTCGGGCGAAGCGGACGGCAACGACACCTATCTCGAAATCCATGCCGGCGCGGGCGGCACCGAAAGCCAGGATTGGGCCGAGATGCTCCTGCGCATGTACACGCGCTGGGCCGAGCGCAAAGGCTACAAGCTCGAATGGCTGGAAGAGAGCGAAGGCGAGGGCGCCGGCATCAAGTCGGCGACGCTTTTGGTCAAAGGCCCCAATGCCTATGGCTGGCTGAAGACCGAAGCGGGCGTGCACCGTCTGGTGCGCATCTCGCCGTTTGACGCCAACGCGCGGCGGCACACCTCGTTTTCCTCGGTGACCATCTATCCGGTGATCGACCAGACCATCGAGATCGATATTCCGGAAAAGGACGTGCGCATCGACGTTTATCGCGCCTCGGGTGCAGGCGGCCAGCACGTCAACAAGACGGAGTCGGCGGTGCGCATCACCCATCTGCCGACCAGCATTGCGGTATCGTGCCAGACCGAACGCAGTCAGCATCAAAACCGCGCCAATTGCTGGGAAATGCTGCGTTCACGGCTTTACGAGATTGAGCTGAAGAAGAAGCAGGATGAGACCGGCGCCTTTGTCGGCGAGAAATCCGACATCGGCTGGGGCCATCAGATCCGCTCGTATGTCTTGCAGCCTTATCAGCTGGTGAAGGATCTGCGCACCGGCGTCGAAAGCCGCACACCGTCGGATGTTCTGGATGGCGATCTCGATCCCTTCATGGCCGCAGCCTTGGCGCAAGCCATCGGCGGCAAGAAGGTCGAACCGATCGAGGATCTGGAATAAGCTAACCGCTGGATCACCGCGAATACAAAAAGGCCGGAAGCGGTGCTTCCGGCCTTTGCTATTTCTGGCGTGCTGCTCAGTTCGACTTCAGCGGCGTGAAGGTCGCTGTCGGGGTGGCGCTGGTCATCGGACGCGTCACTGTCGCGGTCACGGCCGAAGGGGCAGGGCTGGCGGCTGGAGCAACAATAGCTTCCGGCTTCTTGCCGAAATCGTCGCCCAGCGGATTGTCGGCATGGCGGCAATTGCCTTCAAAGAAGGCGCCGGTTTCAACGGCGAAAGCCTCATGCAGGATGTTGCCTTGCACATGGCAGGTCGAGGCCAGCAGCACCTTGCGGGCGCGGATCGAGCCTTCGATGCGGCCGCGCACCGTGACTTCTTCGGCCATGACATCGCCCTGGATGAGGGCCTTTTCGCCGATCACCAGGGTCATGCTCTGCACATCGCCTTCGATGCGGCCGTCGATCTGCACATCGCCGCTCGACTTCAAGGTGCCGGTAACGACGACATCTGCGCTGATGATGGACGGAGCCGCGCCTCGGGGTTTGCTGCGTGCGGCCGCCGGGTTCTGCATGGGCGGCGGAGGAGCCGAAACCATGGTCTTGTCATCCTTCTTACTAGAGAACATGTCGCCCTGCCTCGATGAAATTTCTCGGGTTCCTCACCACGTCATCATACCAGATTTCGTAATGAACGTGAGGTCCAGTACTGCGTCCCGTCGACCCGAGTTTGCCGACTGGTGCACCTTCACCGACCTTGGCACCCACATGCACCAAAATTGATGAAAGATGTGCGTACCTCGTGTGAATGCCGTAGCCGTGGTTGACCTCGACCATTTTGCCATAAGAGCCGCGGACATCGGCCCACACGACTGTCCCAGGCGCTGTGGCATGCACCACGGCCCCCGTCGGTCCCGCGAAATCGACGCCGGGATGGAAGGCATAGCGACCGGTGAAGGGGTCCACGCGGGCGCCGAAACCACTGGTTCTCTCGAAGGAAGGTCCGGAAACAGGGGTTGTCAGCGGCACATGTTTCATGCCGGTCAATAGCTCGTTCATCTGCTCCAGCACGGCTGAGGTCTTCAGATAGGCATCCTGGAACGCCTGATCGGAGATGCCTTCAAGCCGCACGGAAGAAAGCGGAATCTCCGGGCCGCCGACGCCGCCTTGCGTGCTCGCTACCCGCTGGGCAAATTGGTCCGGATTGATGCCGGTGCGTTTCAGAACGGTACGGATATCTTTGACGCCTTGCTCAACTTCATTTTGCGTGCGCGCCATCAGCATGGTCTGCGAGGTCCCGAGGCGCTTGACACGTTCGGTCTGTGCGGCGAGCTGGCGCAACACCGGATGGCGGGCGATAACTTCCGGGGCGATGTCCTGTGGAGCTGGGCGGCCGAACAAGGCGCCGGCCAGACGGCCTACCGCGCCGCGAAAGTCCAGAAGACTGGCATGGGTCGGCTTGGCTCCGCGCGGCTGTGGTTTCACAGGCTTGGGATCGACTGTGATGTCCGACGTTCCGGCACTGTTCTGCAAGGCCGAAGGCGGGGTCGCAACATCGACAACGCCATCGCCGACACCCGGTTTGTCGGCATTTGCGGCGTCTGCGATGTCATTTTGTTTGTAGAGAGTTGCATCGACCTGTTGCTTGCGGTTCAGCACACCAATGATGGTGTTTTGCTTGGCCTGGAGTTCGTCGGCGGCGAACTTGAACCGGTCTTCGGCGGTGACCAGCGCGGTATTCACTTCGTCATAGGAAATCTGCAAATCCGCGATGCGGCTTTCATAAGCCGCTTGCAGCTGCTGGGTGCGGTGGTCCTTGGCGGCGATGATGCGATCTTTGAAAATGACATTCACGGTGGCAAATGCCACCCAGCCCAGGAAAATCAGGGTCAAACCGGCCAGCATCGCCTGAAAGACCGGGCTAAGGGTGAAGAACTGCACCCGCCCATCACTGCGGATATAAAGCTGGCGCTCTGGAAAGGTCTCGTACAGCCACGTCCAGACGCGCTCGGCGAAGGTCCCCGCCATACCCCTACTTCCCTTTTGCGCGTCTCTACTTGCGCCAGCCCCAAGGCCCGGCATTTCACCGAAATCGGGGCGCTTGATCAAGCGATTAGCCCAGAAAAAGGAGCGCGAGGTTAATCGCGGGCGATAAGGGTTTCGCGATTTTGTCGCAGTCAAAGCCCTTTTGCCGCTTCCAGCACGGCCTCCGCATGGCCGTCGACTTTCACTTTTCGCCAGATCGCTCGGATTTTTCCGGCTCCGTCGATCAGGAATGTCGCGCGTTCCACCCCCATGGACTTGCGGCCATACAGTGTTTTCTCCACCCAGACGCCATAGTCCTGGGCGATCTTGGTCTCGGGATCGGAAGCGAGTGTGACTTTTAGTTTATGTTTGGCTTTGAAACGATCGTGGGATTCCGCGCTGTCCTTAGAAATTCCGATCACCGTGACGCCAAGGTCTTGGAACTTCTTGGCGAGTTTGGAGAATTCGATCGCCTCCTTGGTGCAACCGGCGGTGTTGTCCTTGGGATAAAAGTAAAGGACGACCGGCTTGCCTTTCAGGGATGACAAGGACACTTCGCCGCCACCATCGGTGGCGAGCTTGAAAGCAGGGGTTTTGTCGCCGAGCTTGAGGTCCATTCCTAATCCAGATGTTAGGTTGTCCGTAGGGCCTAGGGCTGTATAGGCGATACTGTTATGCGCGATTCTACGCAATACCCTGGCAGGAAAGGCTGGACCACGCCATCGGATCACCGGCGTGCAGACGGAAGCAAGGCGGAATGAACCCGATCGCATTTTTGCGGCGTACAATCAAAGCGCACCACATTAGCCGTGCAGCTCTGGTGCTGGCCGGGATTGCTGCCGCCTTGGTGTTGTTTGTGCTCGGGGTTGCCGTTCGCCTCTTTATCGGGCCCGTGGCGCTTGGACCCTTCGCCGGATCGCTGTCGGCGGCCATCAATCGCGCGGTTCCCGGTATTACGGTGAAATACGATCAGGCCGCGGTGGAATGGGAGCGGGAGGAGGGCCGCATCACTCTGGCGATTCTCGGCACGCGGGTCCTGGACCATGACGGGCGTATCATTGCCCAGGCGCCCAAAGCCGAAATCGGCATCGCAGCAGGCCCCTTCTTGCACGGTAAGGTGGAGGTCAAGCGTATTGGTCTGGTTGGTGTTCAGCTCACCTTGGTGCGGACCGCGGACGGGAAACTTCTCCTTGGCATCGGCAAGGACCGTCAGGAAGACGACATTCTCAAGCGCATCTCCGATGTGCTCAAGAAAAGCGAAGGACCGTCGACCCTCGAAAGCTTCGCCATCCGGCGGGCACGATTGGCTTTCTATGACGAGAGCAGCAAGCTTTTTGTTGTGGCGCCGCGGGCAGATTTCCGCCTGACCCACGTCAACACCGCAACCGGCGGCCAGCTGGCGGCTGCGGTTGATGCCGATGTCGAGATTTCCGGTTTTCCTGCGCATCTGAAAGGTGATGTTGCACTGCCCGACAATGCTGGGCCAGTAACAGGGCGCATAGCCCTGAACGGTCTTTCCATTCACGCCCTGGCCGCTAACAGCACTTCTTTTGCGGCTATGAAGGACACCGCCCTGAAGGTGGATATCGAGACCCGTTTTGTAAAGAACGGCTCGAACCTGACCTCGGCCGATTTTATCATGGCGGGCAAAGGGGCGGTCATCGTGCCGCAGCTCAAGAATGGCCGGGTTCAGGTTTCACGGCTGGAGGCCAAGGGCCATTACGACGGCAAGACCAAACGCCTGGTGCTTGATCGCGCCGTACTTGTCGCCGACAAGATCAAGGCTGAGCTCAAAGCGCGTCTATCCTATACGCAGAATGAGGTTGGCGATCTTTCTGGCCTAGGCGGCGAGCTGCGGGTAAGCCGTCTCGCTTTCGCTTGGCCGGGTGTTTTCGCGGCCCCTGTGCAGTTCGAGCAAGTGGATGTGAAAGCGGCTTGGCAGCGCGCCGAGAAATCGCTGGTTATCGAAAGGCTCGCCATCGGTGGGGCTCCTTTTGCATTGCAAGCCGCAGGGCGGATGCAATTTGCCGAAGGAAAATCCCCGGCTTTCGATGTCAAAGGCAGCATTGCGGTGTTGAGCGTCCGCGATCTGGTACGTTATTGGCCGGTCGAAGCCGCGGGCGGGGGACGGGCCTGGGCTGATACCAACATGCCAGCGGGGCGGATCGGACCGCTGAATTTTGAGCTTCATTTCCAGCAAGGGCAGTTGGATCTGCCGGCGCTGCCGGCAGAGGCTGTGTCGGTAAAGGCGGCAGTGAGCGATGCCGAGGTCATCTATATCAAAGGCCTCACCCATATGACCGGGGTCACCGGCACTCTGGCCATCACTGGCACTTCGTTCACGGCGGATATCGCTTCGGGCCATATCGGATCGCTGAGCTTGACCCCGTCGCGCTTCGTTATTCCCAATCTCGACGTTCCCGAGCAGGTGGGCATCATTGATGGCCATGTGCAAGGCCCGATGATCGATGTGCTCGCTCTCGTGGACATGGGCAATCTGCGCTATCCCACACGCTTCGGGATCAATGCCGCAAGTACCAAAGGCGATGCCGCACTCGATCTCAATTTTCGCGTGCCATTGTTGAAATCGGTATCGGTGGATCAAGTTTCCATTGGGATCAAAGCCAATGTCACCGGCTTTGCCTTGGCTTTGGGGCCGAAGTTCCAGATTACCGATGGCAATGTGCTCTTTCAGATCGACAACAACCGTCTGCATGCAACCGGCACGGCAGGGATCGGTGGCTCGGTTTCGAAATTGACGCTCGATTGGACGGAAGAGTTCAAGGAAAAACCGGTTACCACTAAGGTGAGCGTTAAAGGTGCTGTCGATGATACGGCCCGCGCGGCGCTGGGCTTCAACGCCAAGGACTATCTGAAAGGCCCTATCGGGGTCACGGGAACGCTAAGCGGCCATCGCGGGGCGCTGCAGCAGGCCAGTCTCGCTCTGGACCTAACCCCTGCAATGGTCACGCTTGATTTGATTGCCTACAACAAGCCGGCGGGTTTTCCGATGGCGGCGCGGGTTGGGATCTCCTTTGGGCCTGGCAGCACGCCCGAGACGCAAAGCTTCCGCGCGACGGGGCCAGGTACCTCAATCTCGGCCATGGCGCGTTTTGAGCCAAGCGGGCGTTTGGTCAGTCTCCAGGCCTCGAATGTGCGCATCGGAGCGCAAAACGATTTCAACCTCAGCCTGACGCGCGGGGTCTACGGCATTGAGATATTGCTGCGCGGGCATTCGCTTGATGGCTCGCGGTTGGGCAGCCAAAGTGGTGGTTCGGATCAGGCGAAATTCGACGAGCCTTTCCATATCAATGCCAAGCTCGACCGGCTGGGATTGCGTGAAGGCGTGGCGCTGACGAACTTCAATTTCGATATCAGTGGCGTTGCCGATCGTCCGGCAACGATGAATCTCTCGGCTTCGCTCGCTGACAAGGTGCCGCTGACCATGACCATCGGGCCATCGGAAAACGGGCGGCGGCTGGCGATGTCCACCGCGGATATGGGACTTTTGTTGAAAGGCCTGTTCGGGTTCTCATCGATGCGCGGCGGCAAGCTCGATGTTTCAGCCACATTCGCTGGCAAAACCGATCAGCCGGCCTCCACCAGCCCAGATGCGGCGGACTTCCAAGGCAGAGCCTTGCTCAAGGATTTCCGTGTGCTGAACCAGCCGTTCCTGGCACGTTTGTTTTCTGCCGGTTCTTTGATGGGGCTGGCCAATCTGATGCAAGGCCAAGGCATTGCAGTGGACAGCCTGGAGGTGCCGTTCTCCTCAAAGAATGGCGTTATTGCGGTGCGCGATGTGCGGGCCTCTGGTCCTGCCATTGGCATCACGGCGGAAGGTTATGTCGACCGGCCGAAGAACGCGATTGCCCTGAAAGGCTCGCTGGTGCCGCTGTTCGGTCTCAATAGTGTGCTCGGCAACATTCCCTTGTTGGGTACCCTTGTCACCTCGAAAGAGGGCGAAGGCATCATCGGCATGACCTATAGCGTCTCTGGAAATGCCGACGAACCGAGTGTGAGCGTCAATCCGCTGTCGGCTTTGGCGCCGGGTATTCTGCGCCGCATCTTTGAAGGGCGCATACCCAACGCCTCACAAGCGCCATCCAATCAGCCGGCCGCAAATGGAACAAGCAGCGTAACACCGCCCAAGCCGCAACCAAAACCGAAGACGAACAATTAGCCCGGAATCTCTTTATCGATTTCTTTCAGCACTTCTGCGAAATGTTGCGGTTCTTCCAAAACGGGAAATGGGCCGAGGATTCAAACCAGATGATCCGCTTATGCGGAGCGGAAAGGCGATCAAAATATTGCGCCGCGAGGTTGGAAGGGGTGTTCCCATCGTGGCGTCCCAGTACAAAATAGATTGGCACTCTGACCGATAGGATATTCTGGTCGAGTGGGCCGGAGATCACATCATAGCGCATCTGCTTGTCCAGGCGTCGTGCGCCATTAGGAACATTCAGGAAGTCCTGGAAGGTATATTGCGGGGCGGTGAGACCAAGCCACAGGATTGGCAGAATTGTATGGGTTCCGACGATCTCCGCATCGTAAGCAAAGCGGTCGTCTTCCGTCGGCTCCAAGCCCTGGGCAAGCCGTTCCAGCATTTTTGGGTCGTGGCGCTTTTTTGCTTCTTCCCGGAAAAAATGACGCCGCTCGGTGACTTCACGCTTATGATCTGCCGCCATCTGACCGGTGCCGACATATGCGTTGTAGAGATCGGGGCGCTCGGATATCGCCAGCATGCCGAGATAAGTCCCCCAGCTATGACCGATCAAGATCAATTTTTGTCCCGGAAATTCCTGGTGCAATTTTGCTGCCAAGCTGTGCAAATCATCGAGAGACCCTCGCACGCTTGGTTGCCAACCCAATCCGGCTGCATGAGATTTTCCAGCGCCGCGGCGGTCCCAATGGACGATGACGAAGTGCTTTTCCAGATCGCGCTGAAAAGCAGGGCCGAGGAACATCATCGGCATGCCAGGTCCGCCATGCAGAAACAGTAGAATGGTTTTTTGCTTGTCGCCCCCTCGGACTTCCACCCATTGGCTTGAGCCGTTTAATGTCACTTGCTCGAGGCGTGCGATGGGGTTCGGGCCGTCGATTTTCGGTGTGCGGGGGCGCGTGGCGAAGTCGCAAATAACGGTCATGATTAGAATAACAAGCCCAACGGCCAGTATCATCAAGCTTCGCAAGAAGGCTTGGCGCATCGCTGCCTCCAAAGTCGCAACGCCTATACGCTATATTAGCTTGGGTTTTCCGCAGATGGCAAAATGGCCGGAGTAAGACTCCGGCCATTGCGACAGAAACAGAATTGCGAAATCGTTTAGACCGGCTTCACAAGGATGTGCTTCTTCTTGCCGACAGAAAGCTTCAGCACGCCTTTGTCGGTGATGTCGGATGCCGATACCGTGGCCTTCACATCCTTTACCTGCTGGTCATTCAGCTTGAGACCGCCACCTTCAATGAAACGGCGTGCTTCGCTAGCAGAAGAGGTGAGGCCGGCCTGATGGGCCAGCGTGGTTACCGCGATACCTTCCAGCTTGTCGCGTGCGATTTCAAAGGTGGGAAGTCCGTCGGCCATAGCCCCTTCTTCGAAGGTGCGGCGTGCTGTTTCGGCCGCTTCCAGAGCCGCTTCGCGGCCATGTGCCATGGCGGTAGCTTCGGTGGCCAGCACCTTCTTGGCGTCGTTAAGCTCAGCGCCTTGTAAGGCCTCCATCCGCGCAATTTCTTCCATCGGCAGATCAGTGAAGAGCTTGAGGAAGCGGCCGACATCGGCATCTTCCGTGTTGCGCCAGAATTGCCAATAGTCATAAGGGCTCAGCATGTCGGCATTGAGCCAGACGGCACCCGCAGCGGTCTTGCCCATCTTGGCGCCGGAGGCGGTGGTCATCAGCGGAGAGGTAATGCCGAAGAATTGCGCCTCGGTCAGACGCCGGCCGAGATCCGTGCCGGAGACGATATTGCCCCACTGGTCCGAGCCGCCGCACTGCACGCGGCAGCTATAGCGTTTGTAGAGCTCCACGAAATCGTAGGACTGCAGGATCATGTAGTTGAATTCGAGGAAACTGAGCGGCTGATCGCGTTCAAGGCGCAGCTTAACGCTATCCATGGTCAGCATGCGGTTGACCGAGAAATGACGGCCGACATCGCGCAGGAACGGGATGTATTCCAGCTTGTCGAGCCATTCGGCGTTGTCGATCATGATGGCATCGGTGGGGCCGTCGCCGAATTTCAGGAAGCGCTCGAAGATGCGGAAGATCGAGACCTTGTTGGCTTCGATCTGGTCCGGCGTCAGCAACTGGCGGCTTTCATCGCGGCCGGAAGGGTCGCCGATTTTGGTCGTGCCGCCGCCCATCAAGACGATCGGCTTGTGACCGGCTTGCTGTAGGCGGTGCAAGGTCATGATCTGCACCAAGCTGCCGACATGCAGAGACGGCGCGGTGCAGTCAAAGCCAATATAGACCGCGACGCACTCTTTGGCGAACATCTCGTCCAGAGCTGCATCATCGGTGGTGGCATAATAAGCGCCGCGCTCCACGAAAGTGCGGAGGAATTCGGACTTGAATTGTGGCGCGTTGGTCATGACACGGTTCCTTGATGCCGTATGGGTGTTTGAGGCCCGATGGGGATGCCGGAGCAAAAGAAAACCCACGGCATGCAGCCGTGGGTCTCAATACGGCTGCAAAATTGATCAGCGGTGATCGTAGGGGTTGGTCATACGCTCGTTGACGTATTCCTTCACCGTCTCGATCACCTCAGATTCATGCTTGTCGAAGAAGTGGTTGGCGCCTTCGATCTTGTTGTAGGTGATCTTGATGCCTTTCTGTGCGTGCAGGCGGTCGACCAGCTTCTGCACGTCCGGCTCGGGGACCACCAGGTCCTTGGTGCCATGGACGATCAGGCCGGAGGCTGGGCAGGGAGCGAGGAAGGCGAAGTCGTACATCGAGGCTGGCGGGGCAATGGAGACAAAGCCCGTGATTTCCGGACGGCGCATCAAAAGCTGCATACCGATCCAGGCGCCGAAGGAGATGCCGCAGATCCAGACGAAAGAAGGATTGGGATAAAGCGTGTTCATCCAGTCGAGGATGGCCGCCGCATCGGAAAGCTCGCCGGCGCCGGAATCGAAGGTGCCTTGGCTGCGGCCCACGCCCCGGAAATTGAAGCGTACGGTCGTGCAACCCATGCCGTGGAACATATGGAACAGGTCATACACCAGAGGGTTGTTCATGGTGCCGCCGAACTGCGGATGCGAGTGAAGCACCAGGGCCATTGGGGCGCCCGGCGTTTTTTGCCTTTGATAACGTGCTTCGATGCGGCCAGCAGGGCCAGGCAGGATAATGTCAGGCATGGACTAAAGGCTCCAAAAATCCGGTCGGCCATGCGCCGGGATCAACGCTGTTATAGGGGAATTGGCCGGCATGGTTTGAGAATGATTTTCTTTATAAACCATGCACATAGCGATTCTTTTTGGTTGGGCGCCTCGGGAATACTTGACCTTGGCACTCAGGAAATTTATATGGCTTTCCGGAAGGTACGCGACGCGATTGTCCGCTGTTCATACACCAAGCGGCCCCCAATTGCGCAAGGAAAACCAGCGCAGAGCCTGGATGCGGGCGATGCAGGCCCAGGGTAGACGAAATCGCGTCAGTTTGGAGTAGGACAATGAGGCTCAGCACCAAAGGTCGATATGCCGTAATGGCGATGGCGGATTTGGCTTCGCATGAAGCTGGTTCGCGGCCGGTTTCCCTTGCCGATATTGCCGAACGTCAGGAAATTTCCTTGTCCTATCTGGAACAGCTTTTTGCCAAGCTGCGGCGCGGCGGGCTGGTCACCAGCGTCCGCGGGCCCGGCGGCGGTTATCGCCTCAGCCGGCCCTCCGAAGAGGTACGGGTTGCCGATATTATCATGGCTGTGGACGAGCCGATCACGGCTACGCGCTGTAAACCGGGCTGCGCCAAAGGCTGCGCGACGCAAGGGGCGCGCTGCATCACCCACGATCTTTGGGAGGAGCTTGGGCGGCAAATTCATGTTTTCCTCTCCTCGGTCTCGCTGGCCGATGTGGTGGAGAAGAAGGTCCTTGGCCGGGCTCAGCTGGACGTTCAGCCGACCGAGGGCGATGACGGCCGCGTTGCGGCATAACCCATCCGGTTTCGCGCCGGTTTAAGAGCGCTATGGCATATCTGGATCACAATGCGACTTCGCCTCTGCGCGCGGAGGCGAGGGCTGCGGTCGAACAGGCATTCGCCATTGGCGGCAATGCATCGTCGGTCCACGCCGCCGGTCGTGCCGCACGGGCGCTGGTCGAGGATGCGCGGTTGACGGTGGCGGCCCTTGCCGGCGCCAAGCCGGACGAGGTTATTTTTACCAGCGGCGGCACTGAAGCTGACGCGCTGGCGCTCTGGGGCGCAGTGCTCGGCTCACTCGATGCCCGGGCCGCTGAGAAGAATGCAGGCGCACGCATCACGCGATTGTTTGTCTCCATTATCGAACACGCCGCCGTGCTGACCAATGCGACGGCTGTGGCAGAGCGCTTTGCCGGGTTGCGCCTTGAAACCATCCCGGTGCGGAGCAACGGGGCTGTAGACCTTGATGCGCTGCGGGATGGGTTGCGCGAAGGTAAGGGGCGAGCTCTGGTCGCCGTGATGGCGGCTAATAATGAGACAGGTGTGATTCAGCCTGTGGACGAGGTTGCCGCGCTGGCCCGCGCCGAGGGCGCGCTGGTGATGAGTGACGCGGTACAAGCCGCAGGCAAGGTGAAGGCGCTGCCTGACACCGATTACCTGACGCTCTCCGCCCATAAAATCGGCGGTCCGCAAGGTGTGGGAGCCTTGATTGTAAAGGCTGGCGCGCCTTACGCGCCGCTGATCGTTGGGGGCGGTCAGGAACGCGGTTTGCGCGCCGGGACACAGAATATCGCTGGAATCGCAGGCTTTGGTGCGGCAGTTGAGGCCATGTCGCAACAAACCATAAGTCCTGCGCTGCGTGACCGTTTTGAAGCCGGTTTGCGCGAGATTGCCCAGGAGGTCATCATCTTCGGAGCTGATGCGCCGCGTCTGGCCAACACCTCGAATTTTTCTTTACCGGGAATCGCGGCCGAGACGGCGTTGATGGCCTTGGACCTCGACGGGGTGATGTTAAGCTCCGGTGCTGCTTGTTCGTCCGGCAAGGTCAAACGGTCGCACGTGCTTGCCGCGATGGGCGTCAGCGACGATGTTGCTGGCTGTGCTTTGCGCGCCAGCTTCGGGTGGAACTCAACCGAAGCCGACGTGGAAGCAGCCTTGGGTTCGATTTCGAAACTGGTCGCGCGTCGCCGCGCGGCCGCATGAGGGCATGATGTCAGCCGGTTCCGAAACCAAAGACCAAGTTGCCGCTCTGGGTGAGAAGTACAAATACGGCTTCGTCACCGAGATCGAGATGGAAACGGCCCCAAAAGGCCTCAACGCCGATATCGTGCGCTTCATCTCGGCTAAGAAGAACGAGCCCGAATGGATGCAGGAATGGCGCTTGGCTGCCTTCCGCCGTTGGGGCGAGATGACCGAACCCTCCTGGGCGCGGCTGCGCTATCCCAAGATCGATTATCAGGATGCGTATTATTACGCCGCGCCGAAGAATGCCGAGAAGCCAAAGAGCCTGGATGAAATTGATCCCAAGCTGTTGGAGACTTATCAGAAGCTTGGCATTCCGCTTTCCGAGCAGAAGATGCTGGCGGGCGTGGCTGTCGACGCCGTGTTCGATTCCGTGTCGGTGGCGACGACCTTCAAGGAAAAGCTCAACGAAGCTGGCGTAATCTTCTGCCCGATCTCGGAAGCCATCCGCGATTATCCCGATCTGGTGCGCAAATACCTTGGCTCGGTTGTTCCGGTGACGGACAATTTCTTTGCTACGCTGAATTCGGCAGTGTTCTCCGACGGCACCTTTGTCTACGTGCCGAAAGGCGTGCGTTGCCCGATGGAGCTCTCCACCTATTTCCGCATCAATGCCAGCCAGACGGGCCAGTTCGAGCGCACCTTGATCATCGCGGATGAGGGCTCCTACGTTTCGTATCTGGAAGGCTGCACGGCCCCGATGCGCGACGAGAACCAGCTGCATGCCGCCGTGGTGGAATTGGTCGCTCTGGAAGGGGCCGAGATCAAATACTCAACGGTGCAGAACTGGTATCCTGGTGATGCGGAAGGCAAGGGTGGCATCTACAACTTCGTCACAAAACGTGGCGATTGCCGCGGCAACCGCTCGAAGATTTCCTGGACACAAGTGGAAACCGGTTCGGCGATCACCTGGAAGTATCCGAGCTGCATCCTGCGCGGCGATGACACGGTGGGCGAGTTCTATTCCATCGCTATTACCAACAACTACCAGCAAGCCGATACCGGCACCAAGATGATCCATCTGGGCAAGAACACGCGCTCGCGCATCATCTCCAAAGGCATCAGCGCCGGTAAGGCCCAGAATACCTATCGTGGTCTGGTCAGCGTTCATCCCAAAGCCGTCAATGCCCGCAACTACACCCAGTGCGATAGCCTGTTGATCGGCTCCAAATGCGGTGCCCACACTGTGCCTTATATCGAGAGCCGCAATCCCACGGCGCGGCTGGAACATGAGGCGACCACCTCGAAGATCGCCGAAGATCAGTTGTTCTACTGCTTGCAGCGTGGACTTACCGCGGAAGAAGCGGTGGCACTCATCGTCAACGGCTTCTGCAAGGAAGTGCTGCAGCAACTGCCCATGGAATTTGCCGTCGAAGCACAGAAGCTTGTCGGTATCAGCTTGGAGGGGAGCGTCGGATGATGCTCGAGATTAAAGATCTGCACGTCAGCGTCGGGGGCAAGGAGATCCTGAAAGGACTCTCCCTCACCATTGAGACCGGCAAGGTCCACGCCATCATGGGGCCGAACGGTTCGGGCAAATCGACCCTCAGCTACGTGCTGGCGGGCCGCGAGGGGTATGAGGTGACGGGCGGTTCCATCACCTATAACGGCGAGGATCTGCTCGCCATGAAGACCGAAGAGCGTGCGGCGAAGGGCATTTTCCTTGCCATGCAGTATCCGGTCGAAATTCCCGGCGTCACCACGATGAATTTCCTCAAGACGGCGCTGAATGCTCAGCGGCGCGCGCGGGGGGAAAGCGAATATGATGCCATCTCTGTTCTGAAGCTGGTGCGCCAGAAGGCAAAAATTCTGCAAGTCAGCGAAGAAATGCTGAAGCGTGCGCTCAATGTCGGCTTTTCCGGCGGCGAGAAGAAGCGCCTCGAAACGCTGCAAATGACGTTGTTCGAGCCCAAGCTCGCCATTCTCGATGAAACCGATTCCGGTCTCGATATCGATGCGCTGAAGCTGGTAGCCGACGGCGTCAACACGCTGCGTTCTCCGGATCGCTCCATGCTGGTGATCACGCATTATCAGCGCTTGCTCGATTACATTGTCCCCGACCGCGTGCATGTGCTGGCTTATGGCCGCATGGTGGCGGAAGGCGGCAAGGAACTGGCCCATGAGCTGGAAGCCAAGGGTTATGGCGATCTGGTGAAGGAGAGCGCATGAGCCCGGCCCGGGAAGCACGGCGGGCGGAAGCGCTGGAAAGCTTCCGCGTCCGCGGTATGCCGCATCGCCGTTTCGAACATTGGCGCTATAGCGATTTGCGCGCGGTGCTGGATGCGGGCCAGGTGGCTCAGGCCGGTACGGCGAAATGGGCGATCGAGCATCTGCCGGAAGGCGTGGAGATGTTCGACCTCGGCAAGAACGGTGCGCCTGATTGGGTGCTGAAGCATCTCGGCTCTATCGGCAACCGCCCGACCATGGAAGAGGCGTCGCTCGCTTTCGCCGAAGGCGGCGTGGCACTGCGGGTACCGAAAGGCAAAGTCATCGCCGAACCGATCACGCTGGCGATTTCTGGGGCCGGAAACTTGCGCTGGCTGATCGTGCTGGAAGAGGGCGCCGAAGCCACAATTTACGAGCCTCACAGCCATGATGCGGGACTCTTGCGTAATGTCGGTGTGGAGATTGCGCTGGCGCCGCGGGCCGAACTGCGCCATGTGCGCTTTTCGCCTTTTGCGCCCAGGTCCTTCACTGTTGAGCACATCGCCGTAACGGTGTCGCAAGATGCCCGCTATCGCGCCCATTTCGCCAATTTCGGCTCGCGCCTGTCGCGCACCGAATTGCACATCAATCTGCAAGGCGAAGGTTCCGAGGCGCATCTGTCGGGTGTCACCGTACTGGGCACCGATGGTCATGCCGACGTCACCAGTCATATCGAGCATACGGCGGGAAAAACCTTGTCCACCCAGCTCTTCAAACATGTGGCGGGCGGCAAATCGCGGGCGGTCTATCAGGGCAAGATCACCGTGCGCGAAGGCGCAAACGGCTCCGACAGCCGCCAGACGGCGCGGGCGTTGTTGATGAGCGAGCGGGCGGAAGCCGATCTCAAACCGGAACTCATCATTTTCGCCGACGATGTGAAATGCGCCCATGGCGCCACTACTGGTGACCTCGATCCCGAAGCGCTGTTCTACATGACTTCGCGCGGCATTCCGGAAAAGGACGCTCGGCGTTTGCTGATCAACGCCTTCCTTGAAGAAGCCGTCGAGGCGATTGCCAACGAGGAGCTGCGCGCCACGGTCTGGCATGAGGTCGAACACGCCTTGCCGCGCGCCATGGAGGCAAAATGAGCTTTGTTCCGCCGATCAGCGATTTCCCGATTCTGTCACGGCAGGTGAACGGCAAACGTTTGGCCTATCTCGATAGCGCCGCCTCCGCGCAGAAGCCAAAAGTGGTTTTGGACGCGATGTCGACCTTCGCCGCCACCTCATATGCCAACGTTCATCGTGGCGTGCACACGCTGGCAGCGGAATCGACGGACGCCTATGAGAAGGCGCGTGCCGCAGTCGCCAAATTTCTCAATGCCAAGCACACTGATGAGATCATTTTTACTCGCGGCGGTACCGAGGCGCTGAATTTGGTCGCCTATTCCTTCCTCAGCCCGCGCATTTCGGCTGGCGATGAAATCGTGCTTACCAAGATGGAGCACCATTCCAATATCGTGCCTTGGCATTTCATGCGCGAGCGCAAAGGCGCCAAGCTGCATTGGGTGGATGTGCGTGAAGACGGCTCGATCAACGCGGCGGCGTTTGGCGCGGCGATCACGCCCAAGACCAAACTGGTGGCGGTCACGCATATGTCGAACGTGCTTGGCACGGTGAACCCGATCAAGGACATCGTCGCGATTGCCCACGCCAAGGGCGTGCCTGTGGTGGTGGACGGCTGCCAAGGCGCCGTGCATGAGATAGTCGATGTGCAGGACCTCGATGTCGATTTCTATGCCATCACCGGTCATAAGCTGTATGGACCCAACGCCATCGGCGCCCTTTACGGCAAGCGGACGTTGCTGAAATCCATGCGGCCGTTCAATGGCGGCGGTGAGATGATCGCCGAAGTGACCGAAGATCACGTTTCCTATGCCGAGCCTCCGGCGCGTTTCGAAGCGGGCACCCCGCCCATCCTGGAGGCAGTCGGTCTTTCCGCAGCGCTCGATTACCTCACGGGTCTCGGCCGGACGGCAATCCGGGAACATGAACACGCGATCTATACCTATGCGCGTGAAGCCGTGCGGCAATTCAACTGGCTGCGGGTCATTGGTGATGCGGAAGGCAAGGGCGCTATCCTCAGTTTTGAGGCTGAGGGGATGCATGCGCACGATCTCGCCACTATATTGGATCATGAAGGCGTCGCTGTCCGGGCTGGCCATCATTGCGCTCAGGTGCTGATGGAACGTTTCGGTCTGGGTTCCACCACCAGGGCGTCGTTCGGACTTTATTCCACCCGCGAGGACGTGGATTTACTGATTGCGGGGCTCGAAAAAGCCCGCAAGATTCTGACGTGAGATGATGATGGACGAAAGTCTGCGTGAACTTTACCAGGAAGTGATTCTTGATCACTCGCGTCACCCGCGTCATTTCGGGCCGCTGGAGCATGCCACCCATAATGGGGAGGGGCACAATCCGCTCTGCGGCGACCGTGTGAAGATTCATTTGATCGTGAACGGCAACAACCGCATCCAGGACATCAAATTCGAAGGGCGCGGCTGTGCCATCAGCCAAGCGTCGGCCTCGTTGATGACCGACATGATTATCGGCCGTACCGTAGCGGAAGCGGAAAGCCTGATGGGCGGTTTCTTGCATCTGGTCAAAGGCGGGGACGCGTCGGATCTTGCTGAGGATGATCTTGACCGCTTACAGGTGATGGCAGGCGTCTCGGCGTTTCCCATGCGGGTCAAATGCGCAACGCTAGCCTGGCATACGATGAAATCGGCGTTGGAAGGGGGCAGCTCTGCCAAGACCGAATGAGTGAACAGTTGGAACAAATCGAAGCGCCCAAGTCTGCGATTCCGCCGGAAGAGCTGGAAACATTCACGCAGAAGCTCGTGACCGCTCTGAAAACGGTCTATGACCCGGAAATTCCGGTCGACATCTATGAACTCGGTCTTATCTACAAGGTGGATGTGGCCGACAACAAGGATGTGGCGGTGGATATGACCTTGACCGCACCGGGTTGCCCGGTGGCCGGCGAAATGCCGAACATGGTGCAGCAGGCGCTGGAGAAGGTGGAAGGCATTGGCACCGTGACGGTGAACATGACCTTCGACCCGCCCTGGACGCCGGATCGCATGAGTGAAGAAGCCCGTCTCGAATTGAATATGTTCTGATGACTAAGCGTGAAAGACCCAAAGCTGTCCGCCTCTCCGATGCCGCCGCGGCGCGCATCCGCGAGATCATGGAGAACGCCGAAGGCAAGTATGAAGGCTTGCGCGTTGGCGTCAGGAACGGCGGCTGCGCCGGCATGAGCTATGTCATGGACTATGCCGAACATGCCGAGCCGCTCGAGGAAGTGGTTGAGGACAAAGGCGTGAAGGTGTTTATCGACCCCAAGGCTATCCTCTTTCTCATCGGCACCGAGATCGATTTCGTCCGTGAGAAGCTGGGCGCCCGTTTCGTCTTCAACAATCCTAATCAGACTTCCGCTTGCGGCTGCGGGGAATCTGTCGCTATCAAGCCCGCTACGGTGGATTGAGGTGGATAAGGCCTTTCTGCTCGATTTGTTCGAGCCGTTCGGCCCCATCCGCATCAAGCGCATGTTCGGCATGCAAGGCGTGTTTGTTGACGAGCTGATGATCGGCTTTGCTGGCGAAGATGCGCTCTATCTCAAGACTAACGAGACCACGCGGCCAGATTATGAAGCAGAAGGCTGCGGACCTTTCATTTATGCTAAGCAGACGGGCGAGGCGATCGCCATGTCTTATTGGCGGGTCCCAGAGCGGCTGTTCGATGATCCGGAAGAATTGGCGCGCTGGGCGCGTAAGGCCCATGCTGTTGCCCAGCGCAAGCTCACAGCAAAACGCAAAATTAAAAAACGCATCAGTGCTTCGCGGTAACCTGCAGCATCAAGGCGCTGGAGGCCATGGCGGCTCCGAACAGGCAGACCGGGAACCAGCCCACTTGATGATAGATGGTGGATGCGCCGGCTGAGCCCACGGCACCTCCAATAAAAATCCCCGACATGAAGATGGTGTTGATGCGGCTGCGAGCGTCAGGGCGCAGCGCGTAAATTTTATGCTGGTTGGAAACCACTGCCGCTTGCACGCCGAGATCGAGCACCATGACGCCGGCGATCAGTCCTAGAAGTGATGGCCATAGGCCAAACGGCAGCCATGCCAAAAGCGTTGCCAGAGCACCGAGCTGTACCACCATTTTTGGGCCACGCTTGTCAGCGGTATGGCCCGAAATCGGCGCGGCCATGATGCCAACCACGCCCAGCAAGGCGAAAAGTCCAGCGGCATCGGCGCCGAGTTTGAACAAGGGCTCGTGCAGGCGCAGCGACAGCACAGTCCAGAATACCGAGAAAGAGCCAAAGAGGCAGCCTTGAGTCAGCGCGGCGCGGCGCAGGACCGGCTCTTCCTCCCAAAGGTCGGCAAGGGAGGCCACGGCCTGCCGATAGCCCAAGCGCGAGACCGGCGGCCGGGTGGGTAGAGTGGCGTACATCAAGGCTCCGGCCGCCAGCATGGTGGGCACCGCAGCCCAGAAGGTGGCGCGCCAGCCGAACCAGGTGGCGATGAACCCGGCCACCGTCCGCCCCAGGAGGATACCGCAGAGCACCCCGCTCATGACCCGGCCGACGATGGCACCACGGTTGCTGTCGCTGGCCAGAGTGGCTGCAAAGGGCACGATTTGCTGCGCCACGCTAGAGGCTGCACCCACCAGCAGGGAGGCTAGCAGGAGCGTGAAGGCTGTGGGCGCCAGCGCTGCCAAGACGAGCGTTATAGCCAAGAGGCCAAACTGAACGACAATCAGCCGACGCCGGTCGACCAGATCGCCCAGAGGCAGAAACAGAATCAGACCGAAGACATAACCAAGCTGGGTGGCGCTAGGAATGAAGCGGGCTGCCTGGGAGAACGGAAAGGCATGCTCGATCATCGCCAGCAGCGGCTGGTTGAAATAGAGATTGGAGACCCCCAGCCCCGCCGCCACCGCCATGGCAATAGTCGGGATTTCGGAGCGAGGTTGTGGCCGGGTCTGCATAACGCCTTGATAGCGGCTGACCGGATTGATGGCCAGCCTGTCATTTGACACGGGCTTTGCCGGGTCTTCTATTCCTTCGTGTGAACCCGCAAATGCTGGATCTCTTCGCGGTCGGCCGCCGCTATACGCAGGAAAACGGGGCAGGCGTGCTGGTCTCGCTTGCGCTGCATTTGCTGCTTCTCTGCGCGGTCCTGTTCAGTTTTGTCCGGCATACACAAGAGACCTTGCAGCGTTCCGAGCCCTTTGTGCCTATCGATCTGGTGCGTCTGGGTGAGGAGACCCGCTCGCCGCCTGCCGAGCATCGCGCGTTGGTGCCCCAGCAAAAGGCCGGTAAACAGCAAGACGAAGCCTCACCTCAACGGGCAGCGGTGTCTCCTACTGGCAAAAAAGAAGCCCCTGTTGATGCGTTGGACGCCAAGCTGAAAGCGCTCGCCCAGCTGAAGCAACCCAAAACCGAATTGAAACTGGACCAAGGACAGGGTGTCTCGAACGTCGATGCGGCCAACGGCGAGCCTGGCAATGCCGCGACCTACAGCATCCGGGATTATGTGCTGGCGCAAGTGTTGCGGCGCTGGACGTTGGATTTGAGCAAAACCAAGGATAAACCCCTGGTTATCGCTGTGCAGGTCACCATGAAGCGCGACGGCACCATCAGTGAGGCGGTTATCGTCGAGCAGGCGCGTGCCAAGACCGATGCCTATTATCGCGATATTGCCGTCGGCGCGCGCAATGCCGTGCTGCTCTCATCACCCATCACGCTGCCGCCGGGCGATTATCCCAAAGAGATGCATTTTACCTTGCGGCTCGATACCCGCGCCGTGCTGCGTTAAGGCAAATCGCGCGCAATGCGGAAACCGGCCAGAGCGGAATAATCGAATTCATCGCCTCCGGTGGTGCTGCCGACTCGCGCCGCCGAGCGCACGAACACGGGCACGTTGTCCCAGGAGCCGCCGCGCAGCACATGTTGCGTGCAAGCTTTCTCTTTCCACGACCGGGCATCAGCAGGGGCTCCCACATAGCCTTTGTGCCAGCAATCTTCCGTCCATTGCCAGACATTGCCGAGCATGCCGTAAAGCCCGAAAGGGTTGGGTTTGAAGCTGTCGACATTGGACAGCACATGGAAGTCATAGGGACTGCCACAACCGTTGCAATTGGCATTACTATGGCCGAGGGCATCGCCCCACCAGCGCGCTGTGGTGGTGCCGCCGCGGGCGGCGTATTCCCATTCGGCTTCGCTAGGCAGGCGGTAGGGGCCGGTTTTGTTGACGAGGTTGGGACGCTCTTTGCGCACCTCGGCATTCAGCCAATCGACATAGGCATGGGCGTCCTTCCAGGAGACGCAACTGGCCGGCCAGCGGGACGGCTCTTCGTCGTAAGGCGGATAGGCCCAGCCTTGTTTGGGGACGCGCCAGCGCATGTCCGTAAGCTTGTTGCAAGGATCGGGCTGATAGCCGGTGGCGCGTAGAAAATCGAGGTATTCTTCGCTGGTAACATCGAATTTGGCCAGGGCGAAAGCTTTCACGGCCACAATGCGCTGCGGCCCTTCATTGTCAAAACGGCCGCTTTCGCTTTGCGGACTGCCCATGACGAATTTGCCGGCCGGAATACCGGTCATCTCAGGGCAATTCGTGCATTCCTTGAAGTTGCGATCGGAGGGATCGGCGGCGCCCAAGGCGCTCAAGGCCAGGACAATCACGCAAACGGGCCGGAAAAAAGAAAAGGGTGCCATGGCGGTATTTCACCATGACACCCTTTCCGTAACAACAGCTCCGATATTACCAGAGCTTCACGCGTTCTTCTGGAGGCAAGAAGTACTTGTCGCCCGGTTTGACGTCGAAGGCGGTGTACCAGTCGTCAAGGTTGCGGCTGGCTCCCAGGACACGGAACTCGGCAGGCGAGTGCACGTCCGAGAGGATACGGCTGCGTTGGGCGCCTTCGCGCATCTTGGTCCGCCACACCTGGCCGATGCCGAGGAAGAAGCGCTGCTCGCCCGTATAACCGTCCAACACCGCGGCGGGCTTGCCATCAAGCGAAATACGATAAGCCTTGAGGGCGATCGCCAGTCCGGCCAGATCGGCGATGTTTTCGCCCAGCGTGGCCTCACCACGGATATGCAGACCGGGAAGCGGTTCATAGGCATCGAACTGCTGTACCAGCATATGGGTGCGTGCATCGAAGTTCTTGCGGTCCTGATCCGTCCACCAGTTCTGCAACACGCCAGCGCCCGTGTATTTGGAACCCTGATCGTCGAAGCCGTGGCTGATTTCATGACCGATCACGGCGCCAATCGCACCATAGTTCACCGCATCATCCGCATTGGGATCGAAGAACGGCGGCTGCAGAATGGCGGCCGGGAAGGTGATCGAGTTGAACGGCGGGTTGTAATAGGCATTCACCGTCGGCGGTGTCATCAGCCATTCAGCCTTGTCGACTGGCGAATCCAGCCGGCCCACATCGCGCTTCCAGTTGAAGACGGCCGAACGCTTGATATTGCCGACCACATCATCGCGGACGACCTCGTATGCCGAATAGTCACGCCACTTGTCGGGATAGCCGATATAAGGCTTGAACTGCCGGATCTTATCGAGCGCCTTCTTCTTGGTGTCGTCGCTCATCCAGGTCAGGGTCTGGATGTCGGCTTCATAAGCCTTGAGCAGGTTAGAGACGAGCTTTTCCACTTTGGCCTTGGATTCCGGCGGGAAATACTTCGCCACATAGAGCTTGCCGAAAGCTTCGCCGAGGTGATCATCGATCAGCCGAACGGCGCGGGTGCCGCGATCATTCTGCTGGGTACGTCCACCGAGCACCGTGCCATAGAAGGCAAAATTAGCGTCGTCGAATTTTTTCGGCAGGTAGGAGGCGTAATTGTGCAGGTATTGCACCGTCAGGTAATCACGCCACACCGCAACCGGAGTCTTGGCAAAAATCTTCGCCAGGACCGGAATCGCCGTGCTTTCACCGACGATGATCTGGCGCTGGCCGTCTTTCAGCGGAATAGCCCCTTCAGAGAAGAAGGCATCCCACGAAAATTGCGGCGCCGCCTTCTTGAGACCCTTGAAGGTCATCGGCGCATACATCTTGTCGGCATCGCGCTGGTCCTTCAGCTCCCAGCGGGCCTTGGCGATAGCGGTTTCCAGCGCCAGCACCTTTTCGGCCCGGGTCTGCGCGTCCTTGGCGCCCGAGAGTTCCAGCATAGTAGCGATGAAGCCTTTGTAGGCCTCGCGCACCTTCACGATGTCGGGATTGTCGAGCAGATAGAAGTCGCGGTCCGGCATACCGAGACCTGCCGCCGTGACATTGACACTGTAGGCGTTTGGGTTCTTGTCATCGACACCGATGGCCAAGCCATACAGAGAGCCTGCAGAAATGGACGGCGAACCCATGATTTGGGCCACAGCCTTCAGCGTTTTCAGCTTGGCAATATGCTCAAGATCCGCTTTGGCCGGTTCGAGACCGCGAGCCTCGACAGCCTTTTCATCCATATATCCGTCATAGAGATCGCGGATTTTCTTTTCTTCCGGCGTGAGCTGATCGACGGGTTTGGCTTCCAACGCGGCCACAAGCTCCTTCATCCGCTTTTCGCTGGTGATGGCGAGGGTCTGGAAGGAGCCGACTCCGGAGCGGTCCGGCGGGATCACGGCGTTCTTATCCCATGTGCCATTGACATAGGCATAGAAGTTGTCACCCGGCTTCACGCTCTTATCCATGCCGGAAAGATCGACACCCCAGCTGCCGAGTTCAGGCTTGGGGCCGGGAGGTGGTGCCGGAGGAGGTGGCGGCGGTGCTGCAGTGCAGCCGGCCAGCAGAAAGACTGCGGCGGCCACGAGGCGGCGTTTCATGAAGTGCTCCTTGAAGAATAGCTATGCCCAGATTGCGAAGCGCCGGCTTGAAAAGACCGGCTACGCTCCGAGCCCCTAAAGGCAGTTTAGTGACAGATTTTCCGGGAATCTATGGTTTTTCGAAACCTAGAGGCAGGCCAGTGGAGCCTGCCTCTAGTGGATTTTTACATTACCAGAGCTTCACGCGTTGTTCGGGCGCCAGGTAGTACTTGTCACCTGTCTGGACGCCAAAAGCCGTGTACCAATCATCCACATTGCGCATGGTGCCGAGGACGCGGAACGGCCCCGGTGAATGCACGTCCGACAGGATGCGGTTGCGCAGATCCCCTTCCTTGAACTTGATGCGCCAGACTTGGGCGAAAGCCATGAAGACGCGCTGATCGCCGGTGAAGCCGTCCAGCACCGGGGCCTGAGCGCCGCTCAGCGAGATGCGATAGGCCTTGAGGGCGATTGAAAGACCGGCCAGGTCGGCAATGTTTTCGCCCAGCGTATTGGCACCGCGCACATGCAGGCCTGGTAGAGGCTCATAACTGTCGAATTGCTGCACCAGAACGTCTGTCCGCGCCTTGAAGTTGGCCCGGTCCTCCGCCGTCCACCAGCTTTCGAGGTTGCCGGTGCCGGTATATTTCGAGCCTTGGTCGTCGAAACCGTGGCTGATCTCGTGACCGATCACGGCGCCGATACCGCCATAATTCACCGCATCGTCCGCATTCGGATCAAAGAAGGGCGGCTGCAGGATGGCGGCCGGGAAGGTGATCGAATTGAACGAGCGCATGTAGTAGGCATTCACGGTTGGCGGCGTCATGTGCCATTCGTTCTTGTCCACCGCCTGATCGAGGCGCTTCACATCCCGGTTCCATTCGAACAAAGTGGCGCGCTTCACATTGCCGATGAGATCATCGCGGGAAATGGCAAGCTCGGAATAATCGCGCCAGTTGTCAGGGTAACCGATATGAGGTGTGAACTGGCGCACCTTTTCCAGTGCCTTTTCTTTGGTAGCATCGCTCATCCAGGCAAGCGATTTGATATCTGCCTCATACGCTTTGAGGAGATTGGTGACCAGATTTTCCACCTTGGCCTTGGATTCCGGTGGGAAATATTTCGCCACATAAAGCTTGCCGAGGGCTTCGCCCAACTCGCTGTCGAGCAGGCGCACGCCCCGGGTGGCGCGATTGTATTGCTGCGCCCGGCCGCCGATCACCGTGCCATAGAAGGCAAAATCGGCTTCATCAAAGTCTTTGGGCAAATAGGCCGCATAGGCGTGGAGGTAATGAACGGCGAGAAAATCCCGCCACACCGCCACCGGCGTTTTCTTGAAGAGTTTGGCCAACGCCGGTACTGCGGTGTTTTCGCCGACAATCACCTGACGTTCGCCATTCTTTAGGGGGATGCCGCTATCCGAGGTGAAGGAATCCCAGGCGAAATCGGGAGCGAATTTCTTCAGTGCGGCATAGCTCATCGGGACATACATCTTGTCCCGGTCGCGGCGGTCCTTGCGGGCCCAGCGTAGTTTGGCGATTTCCGTTTCCAGAGCTAGAACCTTGGCGGCGCGTGCCTCGGCGCCCTTGGCTCCGGCCAAGCTGAGCATGCTGGTGATGTAGCTCTTGTAGGCTTCGCGCGCCTTCACGATGTCCGGATTATCGAGCAGGTAGTAGTCACGATCCGGCATGCCAAGGCCGGAGGCCTGTACACTTACGGCATAAGCATTAGAATTCTTGTCGTCGACCGTGATGTCGAGATTGAATAGGCTGCCCGCCGCCACTTTGGGTGAGCCCATCACCCGGGCAATGTCCTTCAAAGTCTTCAGTTTGGTGATGAGAGCCAAATCTGCTTTGACGGGCGCAAGGCCGCGTTCGGTAATCTGGTTTTGGTCCATGAAGCCGTCATAGAGGTCGCGCAGCTTCTTTTCTTCCGGCGAGAGCTGATCGACAGGCTTAGCTTCCAGCGAGGCCACGATGTCCTTCATGCGGGATTCGCTGAGGATGGCGAGCTGCTGGAAGGAGCCGATATTGGAACGGTCTGGCGGGATGATAGCCTGCTTGGTCCAGGTGCCATTCACATAGTCATAGAAGTTGTCGCCCGGCTTCGCGGAGCGGTCCATGCCGGCCAGATCGATCCCCCAGCTGCCGAGCGTCGCTTTCGGACCCGGCAGAGGTGCAGGGGGGGCTGGCGGGACGGAGGCGGTACAACCGGCCAAGACAAATGCAGCCATAGCGATCAGGCGCAGGCGAACGGGCATCCACGGGACTCCTGGAAATAAACTTTCCAAGAATGCGAACGAGCCGCGAGGTGGCGCAAGTCACGCTTTCGCGACCGATTGCCCTTCCTTCGGGCGCGCTTGGTAATTGGGCAGGGTCAGGCGGCGTTGGAGGCGGCCGTAGCAATCAGCTCTGCTTCCGATACCACCTTGTTACGGCCCGAATTTTTGGCCTTGTAAAGGCAGCGGTCGGCACGCTGGACGAGCAATTCGGCCGTATCGTTCTTGCGTAATTCGGCGACGCCCACAGAGATGGTGATGGTGCCGAGGATGTCGCCAGTCGATTTCTTGACCAGCTTCTTGTTCTCGACATTGGCGCGGATCTGGTTGGCCAGTTTGGCGGCGCCGACAAGCTCTGTCTGGCGCAGGATGACGGCAAATTCCTCGCCGCCATAGCGGGCGGCCGTATCGCGTCCCTTCACATTCTCTGAGAGGCAATTGGAGACCAGACGCAACACCTGATCGCCGGTCTGATGGCCCCAGGTGTCATTGAAGCGCTTGAAATGGTCGATGTCACACATCATCAGCGCCACCGGTATGCCGCTTTCGCGCGCATCGGTGATGGCTGCTTGCAATTCGAGATCGAAAGCCTTGCGATTGGCCACGCCGGTCAGAGGATCGAGACGGCTTTCCTTGCGCACCGTATCGAGCTGGGTCTTCAGCTCGGTAACCTGGTTAGAAGAGCGCTGCAATTCGGTTTCCAGGGCTTTGGTGCGTACTTCCATGGCTTTGGTGGCGCCGACCAAGCGGTCGATCATCTTGGCCACCGCGGCGGGAGACTGGTTGCCGCCGAGTTCGCCGCTGGCAGCCGACAGGGCGCGGCCGTATTCGCCAGCATCCTTGCCCGCCTTCTCCAACTTGCTCATCACGGCATCGATCATGCCGGAGATGCCGGAGCCGACTTCTTCCATGGTCTGGGCGGCACGTTCGCGTGTGAGATAGCGCTGGCAAAGGTCCTGTAAGGCGGCTGGCGTGAAGCTGGCCTTCTGGGCGATCATGCTCTCGATGGTCTTGGACAGCGCCGGGTTGTTGGCAGCGACATAGACGTAAAACAGCTCATAATGGTCCGGCGTTGGCATGATATTCCAATCCGCCATCAAGGCGAATGCTGCCTTCGCCAATGCCTGCTCGCGAGACTGTCCGGCCACGCTTTTCCCCAAAACCGCCCACCATTCCTATGCGGGAGTGCCGGAGAGTGTGGCGTTAGGGTGGTAAGAAAGCGTTAAGCCGGGCTCTTTTTGTCCGGTTCTGCTTTGCTTTTCTTGTTCAGGTCGTAGGCCGGGCAGCGATTTTGCCGGGCGCCCGAGGGCGGGGGGCTCTCCCGAGGCTGCTCAGGAGAAACCAAGTCACACCGCGTCAGGTTCCTTAACGACCGTGGTTTCCGTTGCGGGGTCGGCGACGGCCGCTTTCTTCTTGCGCGGGGCGCGTGGAGCCTTGGCAGGTTTTTCCGCTTTGGCAGGTTTTGCGGCCTTGGCGGTTTCCGGCTTTTCCTCTTTTTCTGGCGCCTTGGGCAGCTTCACCGGACGCAGCAGGAAGGCGGGGAGTTGAGAAATATCCACCGGCCGGGACTCGACCCGCGGCGTCTGTGGCTGCTGCGGACGCAGGCTGCGCGGGTGCTGTTGCTGTGGCCGGTTGCTGCGCGCGAATTGTGCCGGTTCGGGGCGACGCTCGGGTGTGACCGGGGCTGGTGTAGCCGGCTGGACCGGGGCTTCGACAGGCTTTACCGCTTCCATGGAAGCGACCTGGCCATGCGGTTTAATCGGATGTTCGCGGCGGTCACGACGTTCGCCACGATCACCGCGGCGCTTGCCGCGATCCCGTCCTCCGCGATCTTCTCGGGCCGGGCGCTCACGCACCTGCTCGGCAAGGCCTTCCAGCTTGCGGCGTGGAATGGTGGTCTTGATCAGCTTCTCGATGCCTTCGACATATTTGCCGTCCGTACGCGTCACCAGCATATAGGCTTCGCCGCTGCGGCCCGCACGGCCGGTGCGGCCGATGCGATGAACATAGTCGTCAGAATGATAAGGCACATCGAAATTGAAGACATGGCTGACGGCCGGAATGTCGAGGCCCCGGGCGGCAACGTCAGAGGCCACCAGAATGGTGACTTCACCAGAGCGGAAGCCTTCCAGCGTCTTGGTGCGCAAGGACTGATCGAGATCGCCATGCAGCGGTGCGGCGTTGAAGCCGTGCTTCGACAGCGATTTGGCGACAATATCGACGGTATGCTTCTTGTTGCAGAAGACGATGGCGTTGGTGATTTCGCCCGCCTCGCGGATGAGGGTGCGCAAGGCTTCGCGCTTGGCCCAATCGTCATTGGGCACTTCCACCAGCTCCTGCTTGATGTTGGTGGCAGCCGTGGCCGGACGGGCCACTTCCACGCGCACAGGATTGGAGAGGAACTGCTCGGTGAGGCGGCGGATTTCCGGCGGCATGGTTGCCGAATAGAACAGGGTCTGGCGGGTGAAGGGCAGGAACTTGCAGATCTTCTCCACGTCGGGGATGAAGCCCATGTCCAGCATGCGGTCGGCTTCGTCGATCACCAGGATCTGCACCTGGCTCAGCATCAGCTTGCCGCGCTCGAAATGATCGAGCAGGCGGCCCGGCGTGGCGATCAAAACATCGACGCCGCGATCCAGCTTCTTGTCCTGGTCGTCGAAGGAAACGCCGCCGATCAGCAGCGCCATCGAGAGTTTGTTGTACTTGCCATATTTGCCGAAGCTCTCGGCCACTTGCGCGGCGAGTTCGCGGGTGGGCTCCAGGATCAGGGAGCGCGGCATGCGCGCCTTGGCGCGGCCGCGGGCGAGGAGCTCGATCATCGGCAGTGTGAAAGAGGCGGTCTTGCCGGTGCCGGTCTGGGCGATGCCGATGATGTCACGGCGCTTGATGACATGCGGAATGCCTTCAGCCTGGATCGGGGTAGGGTTCTTGTACCCCGCCTCATGCACAGCCTGCAGCAGCTCCGGCGACAGGCCCAGCTTGGCAAAGCCCGACTCTGTCTCTTCGGCGGCTGGCTCGCTGGCGCTAGCGGTCGCTTCGTTTGTTGCCGAATTCACCGGTTCTTCAGCAACGGAATTGTTATCCGAAGTTTCAAGGGGGAGGGGGGAGGGGGGAGGCTCGACCGGCGCAACGGCGGCGGGAGCAACTTCGGCAGGCACGTCGGGAGCGGCCGGTTGGGAAGAATTTTCTGGGGTTTCAGAAGGGATTACTGAAGATACAGGGGTAGCTTCAATGCTGCCAGCTTCCGCGCTGGCGGTCGTTACATCACTCAAATGCGCTCCTGCTTGGACACATGTATGTGCCCGGTTGAGAGGGGCGCACTTAAGGGCGCCCGGGGCGATACCCGGATTGGCACCGCTCATCTATGGCCGCGCATATGGGGAACAAAGCGGGAAAAGTCAAGGTTGGGGGAGCCCGTAGCGGATTGTTGGAGTGTGGTTCCATATATGGTACCATTTTAATGGCGTCCCGCGATTAGCTCCTGGAGAAGATGCGGCGCAATCCGCGCAGTGACTGGAAGGTAGAATATTTCAAGGCGATTGCGGCGCATTACGATGTTGATTGGAAAAGTCCTGGTGGCAGCCATGTCGTGTTTGTGTCGTCTCGAGGGGATGTGCTGACGATACCGGCACGGCGACCGATAAAGCCGGTTTATGTGAAACAGTTCGTCGAAATGATCGACAGATGCGAGTTGTGTTGATGAGCAAGACCATCGATTACCCGTTTACGGTTCGTCCGTTATTGGAAGAGGATGGCGGTGGATATTTGTGTGAGTTTCCTGATCTTCTTGGCGTGATGGGTGACGGTACAACGGTCGAGGCTGCTATCGTCAATGGACGCAAAGCGCTGAAGGCTGCACTGGCAACACTTCGCCAGCTTGGCCGTAAGCCGCCTGAGGCCACTCGCGCCTCCGGACAATGGCGGATGCGGGCACCGCGCTCCCTGCATCAGCGCTTGGCGGCACGAGCGAAAGCGGAAGGTGTCAGCTTGAATACGCTGGCCGTATCGTTGCTTGCTGAAGGTCTTGGGCGGCGAGAGAAAGACGCAGCTTGAACCAGTCTTTCCGCAGCTATTGTGCTGCGAAGCGGCGCAATAGGACTAGTGCGGGTACGTGCCAGGCTAGTTGGCTTCACGGACTTGGCGGTGGCGGCACCTTGATCGCCAAAATGCGTTTGGCTTTGCGGCGGAAAGCCTCGTAAGTCATCATGCCTTGCAGCTCCACGGAGACGTTGGGAGGAAGAAACACCACCTCACCATCCTCCGAGATGGCAGGCTTGGCATCGGGATCGGTGAGAAAGACCACCTGCAAGGTGTTGGGGTCTTTGTCCGGCACGAAGTCCCCGGCCTTCGCCACATTGTTTACCGCCACCACGTCCTGTTGCTGCATCAGCTTGTTGATGAGCTTCTTCTCTTCATCGGTCGGCGGTTCAGCAAGCGCGGAGGCCGCAAAGATGCTGGCGGCGAAAAGAGCGAGGAATTTGCTTCGAAGCACGGCGATCCTCCTGGTTATTCCTTCCTGTTCCGGCAGCCTATATCGTTGAGAGTGTTTTTATTTTGCGGCTGACGGGCAATCATCTTGAACTGCGCCTATATAAGTATGCCATTGTTTGGGGAATAACGCATGCAGCCGCCGCAATTCCACGGCCCGATCTACTGTGACACCCAGCATATGCTGTGGGGCATTCACGAGCCACTGAACACCATCACCAATGCGGCCATCCTGATCGCCGCCTGGGTGGCGTTCCGGCATATCAAACGTTCCGGCCTCAAGTTCACGGCCGATCTGGTGCTGCTCTTGATCTTGCTGACCAGCGTCGGCATCGGCAGCGCGCTCTGGCATGGGCTTCGCACCATGTGGGCCTTGCAGCTCGACTGGATCCCGGGTGTTTTGTATCTGCTGGTTCTCACCGTGCTCTGGATCCGCCAGCTCTATGGCTGGAGTGCCGGCGTTTTCGGGATGATGACGATGATCGCGGTGTCGGTGCTGGGCGTCGCCAAATTCGGCGACAGCTTTGCGGCTATCACGCCCAACCTGCGCTTTGCACCGTTCTATGTCACGGTCACCCTGATGGGCGTGACCATGGTCAGCGGGACTTGGCGCAAATTCGGCCGCGAAGCGGCGATGCTGGGGGTGACCGCGGTGGCTTTCGGTATCGGCGCTGCGGTGGCGCGCTCGATCGATCTTTTGGTCTGCCCCATCGTGCCTTTCGGCACCCACTTCCTCTGGCATCTCGGCCTTTCCACGGCCGCTTGTCTGGGGCTGATGCTGATCGTGAAGATGAAAAAACTAAGGGGCGCGGTGTGATCGCGCCCCTGAGCTGTTTTTAAGCAACCAAGGCCCCGTTCGGCATCAATTCGTCCGGCGGGGTGACGGCGTGGGTCTTACGATAGACCTCGCGCTCACAGGCGCCGCGCCGCGGACCGCGGCAATAGAGTTTGACTGCACCAAAATCCAAGGATTTCTTGTCATCCGAGTATTTGTTGAAAAAACCGCAATCCGGGTGGTTACCGCACACTTCCGACATACAGGAACTCCACGCGTTTCTTTATTTGCGCTCATGGCGCGTTGATGCCTCGTTTGACGGTAAAAAAAGACAGTTTTGAGGAAGGATTGTGCTGCTGCGGCCATTTGCGCGCTGATAGGTCGTCGCAGGGAGAGCAAGTAGCGAAGTGGGGCGGTTTCACCTGTCAACAACCTATTCGCTACTCCCTATTCGCCACTAAACGTCCACTTCTTTCACGAACTGGGCGTTCTCCTGAATGAACTGAAAGCGCAATTCCGGCTTCTTGCCCATCAGCCGTTCGACCATGTTCTCGGTTTCGTTCTTGTCCTCATCGATGGTCTGGACCCGGATGAGAGTGCGCACGCCCGGCTTCATGGTGGTTTCTTTGAGCTGCGCGGGCATCATCTCGCCAAGACCTTTGAAGCGCGAGACCTCTACCTTGGCATTCGACTTGAATTCAGTCTTCAGAATCTGATCGCGGTGCTTGTCGTCGCGGGCATAGATCGATTTGGAGCCGTGGGTGAGGCGGTAAAGCGGCGGCATGGCCAAATACAGATGACCATTTTTGATGAGCTGCGGCGTCTCGCGATAGAAGAAGGTGAGCAGGAGCGAGGCGATATGGGCGCCATCGACATCGGCGTCGGTCATGACGATGACGCGCTCATAGCGCAGAGCTTCTTCATTATATTTGGCGCCGGCACCGCAACCGAGTGCCTGCATCAGGTCCGAGAGTTCCTGATTCTGCGCCAGCTTACCGGCCGCGGCGCTCGCCACGTTCAGGATCTTGCCGCGCAGAGGCAGAATGGCCTGGGTGGCGCGGTCGCGCGCCTGCTTGGCCGAACCGCCGGCCGAGTCACCTTCCACCAGGAAGATTTCAGTGCCTTGCGCCGCATCGCGGGTACAGTCCGCCAGCTTGCCCGGCAGGCGCAGTTTACGGGTCGCAGCCTTGCGGGAGACTTCCTTTTCCTGGCGCTTTTTCAGGCGGTCTTCAGCTTGATCGATGACGAAATCGAGCAGCTTATCGGCGCTAGCAGGGTCTTCCGCCAGCCAATGATCGAAATGATCGCGCACCACGTTTTCAACCAGGCGCTGGGCATCCGGTGAAGACAATTTATCCTTGGTCTGGCCCTGGAATTCCGGATCACGGATGAAGACTGACAACATGCCGACGGCCTGGGCCATGACGTCTTCCGGCGTGATCTGGGCGGTCTTCTTATTGTTGGTGCGTTCGCCATGGGTACGCAGGGAACGCGTCAAGGCATTGCGCAGGCCCTGCTCATGCGTACCGCCGGCCGGGGTCGGGATGGTATTGCAATAGCTCGACAGGAACGGGTCCATCAGCGGGGTCCAGGTCACCGCCCATTCCAGAGTGCCTTTGCCGTTCTGTTCTGAGCGGCCGCTGAACATGCGCGGCGTGACTTGGCTTTTGCTCTCCACTTCGCCGGCCAAATAATCGGAAAGACCGCCCGGAAAGTGAAAGGTATCTTCGGCCGGTGTCTTTTCGTCGAGCAGGCTCGGATCGCATTTCCAGAGAATTTCCACACCCCGGAAGAGGTAGGATTTCGACTTCGCCATGCGGTAGAGCCGGGCCGGCGAAAAATGAATTTCCTGGCCGAAAATCTTGAAGTCCGGCTTAAAACTGGTCCAGGTCCCCCGGCGGTTGACGGAGCCCGTCTCCTTCAACTTGCCGACGGCATGGCCGCGCTCGAAGCGCATCTTGTAGCCGGTCTTATTGCGGAAGACCTCGACTTCCATCCATTCCGACAGGGCGTTCACCACCGAGGCGCCCACGCCATGCAGGCCGCCGGAGGTCTCATAGACCTTGCCTTCGAATTTGCCGCCCGCATGCAGCGTGGTCATGATGACCTCAAGCGCGGACTTGTTCTTGAATTTGGGGTGAGGATCGACCGGGATGCCGCGGCCGTTATCGCGGATCACCAGGATATCGTCCGGCTTGAGTTCGATTTCAATCCGGCTGGCAAAGCCAGCTACGGCTTCGTCCATCGAATTGTCGAGGATTTCTGCCGCCAAATGGTGCAAGGCCGTGACATCGGTGCCGCCGATATACATGCCAGGACGGCGCCGGACTGGTTCCAGCCCTTCCAAAACCTCGATATCTTTGGCGGTATATTCCTTACCGCCGGACGGGGAATTTTCGAACAAATCTTTGGCCATAGTCAGGATCAAGCGCGATTCGGGGGTAAACCGGTAGTGGAAAAGTGCCCGCCTTCAAGGTTGACGGCAGGCACTTCTTAAGGACTTTCACTTAGACCTAGTGGCGATTTTCCGCCAACACAATGGGCGTCTTTGTCAGGCGCCAGCCACGTGATGATGCCCGATTCCGAGCGACAACAGCAGGACGATCCGCGCTTTTGCCTCGCGCGCCTGCAGATCATCATTGATACGCTTGCGATCACCGTTGCCTTGAACCCGGTAGCGGTGGCGCTGACGGCCTTGGCAATGTGGCTGGGACGCAGCGATTTCGGTTTTGTTTCACCAGGCCGGGTCGCCATCGCAGTCGGTGCGCAAGGGCTGGTCTCCTTGATCGCGTTCTTTGTCGGCCGCCGCTATGCCTTGCTCAGCGAAGCCGATGTGCCGCAGGCGCGCCGCACCTTGGTCTATCTGCAAGGGCTGATCGGAATCTGCTGGGGTGTGGCCGGCTGGTGCCTGTGGGTGGACGGCAATGGCGCCAATAACGGGCTGGTGGTCATCCTTCTGGTGATGAGCTTGTGGGCCTTGGCCTTGACGCGTTGCGCCGTGCGCACCGTGTTCCTCACCGGCATCGCGACCGCCAGCATTCCCATGATGCTGCGCTTTGCCACCGCGAGCAGCGTCATGGCGCACACCCTTTTAGCGCTGCTGCCGCTCACGGTCGGTTATGTGGTTTTCTCCGGCATGGCCGCGCGCAAACGCGTCGACGAAATGCTATCTGCCCGTTTTGCCTTGGAAGACCTGTCGCAGGAATTGATGTTTGCGCGCGACGAGGCCGTGGCCAAGCGCAAGGAGGCCGAAGGCGCCAATGCCTCCAAGACCGCCTTCCTAGCCAATATGAGTCATGAGCTGAGGACGCCGCTCAACGCCATCATCGGCTTTTCCGAGATCATCGCCACCGAGGCCTTGGGGCAGGGCAATCCGCGTTATCCCGAATACGCCAATGACATTCATGCGTCGGGAACGCATCTTTTGACATTGATCAACGAGATCCTCGACGTGGCCAAGATCGAAGCGGGCCGCATGGAGATTGACCCGCGTCCGCTGGACTTGCTTTCCGCCCTCGAAGCCGTCGAGCGGATCATGGCGATCCGCTGCCAGGAGAAGGGGCTGACGGCGGCCTATCAGGTGAAGGACGATACGCCGCCAATCCTGGCCGACGAACGGGCCTTCCGCCAGATCCTTCTCAATCTGTTGTCCAACGCCATTAAATTCACGCCGCATGGCGGGCATATCGATGTCACCTGCGGTGCGGGCGAGGGCGGTGGCCTGTTGTTGTCGGTGGCCGATACGGGCTCAGGCATTCCGGCCGACAAGCTCGCGATATTGTTCCAGCCGTTTACCCAGGTTGACAACCGCTTCGATCATCACCACGGCGGGACGGGGCTAGGACTGGCGCTGGTGCAAGGGCTGGCGCGCCTCCATGGCGGCCGGGCCTGGATTGAAAGCCATATCGGGCAGGGCACGACGGCATTCGTTTACTTCCCGTTAGAAGTTATTAAGCGCGGGCTAACGGTTGCGGCCGAATAGGACGCAGTACGTCTCAGTAAATTTTAACCCTCACCCGCTAGCATCGCTCCTCTCGATATCCGGGGAAAAGGGGAATCCCGTGGAGTTCTTCAATCGGCTGCGCAGTCAACGAAGCACGGATGTCCGTGTACTGAAGGCGCAGCTGGATCTGACATCGCAGACGGTACGCTCGACGCGCTTGTCGTCGCCTTTCTGGGCCTTGGCCATTGCCTGGCTGGGCTCGGACAGTTTCGGGGCGTTCGGACATGCCAGCTTCAATGTCGCTGTCTTCGTGCCGGTCATCGTCTCGGCCACGATGATCCTGTCGGCAAGTGTGGTCTCGATTTACCAATACGACACCTCGGACAGTAACGATTACGAACGGACCCGCCCCTGGTTCTCACGTATCGTGGCGATGCAGGCGATCATCAGCGCCGCTTGGGGGCTGACCCCTTGGCTGTTGTGGGACCCGTCCTCCATTCTCAATCATGTCTATCTCGCTGGCATCACCGCCGCGGTGCTGGCGATGCTGGTGGTCAGCCGCTCGAGCCATATGGACATGTTCCTGGCTTCGATCCTGCCGCTGACGCTGATGGCTTCGCTGCGCTTTGCCATCGGCAACGACGTTATCGACTACGGCATTGCGATCCTGCTGCCGGCATTTGGAGCCCAGCTTCTCATCGACGGCCGCCGCCTGATGCACCGTTTGGACGAAGATTCACGCCTGCGTTTCCAGGTGGAAGATCTGGCACGCGAACTGGAAGAAACCCGCGACGACGCCTTGCGCAAGCGCTTTGAGGCCGAAACCGCCAATGCCTCCAAGACCGCCTTCCTCGCCAATATGAGCCACGAGTTGCGCACGCCGCTCAACGCTATTCTCGGCTTTTCAGAGATCATTGCCCAGGAATGCTTTGGCCCGGTTGGTTCCGCACGGTACAAGGAATACGCTGGCGACATCCATTCCTCGGGTGCGCATCTTCTCAGTCTCATCAACGATCTTCTGGATGTGGCCAAGATCGAAGCGGGCAAGATGGAAATCGCCCCGCATCCCATCGATCCGCACCGCACGTTCGATATCGCGCTGAAGCTCATTGGCGCCAAGGCGCGCGAAAAGAAACAGGATCTCGTCATCACCATCCTGCCGGACGCGCCACCGCTTTATGCCGACGAGCGGGCGCTGAAGCAGATCTTGATCAATCTGGTGTCCAATGCAGTGAAGTTCACCCCGGAAGGCGGCAAGATTGCCGTGACGGCTGGGGCGGCCAATGGCGGCGGCTTCCAGGTCATCTGCGAAGACAACGGCCCGGGCATTCCGCGCGAAAAGCTGGACAAGATCTTCACGCCCTTCAGCCAAGTCGACAACCGCTATGACCGCCAAGCCGGCGGCACCGGCCTTGGTCTCGCCCTGGTACGGGGGCTTGCGGAATTGCATGGCGGGCGTGCCTGGCTCGAAAGCGAATATGGCAGAGGCTGCCGCGCCTATGTGGTGCTGCCTGCAGAGCCGCCTAAGCAAGCCGAGAAAGCCGCGTAAGTTCTCCACCTGTGCAATGGAGCAGCGGCAGAATGGCAGCATTGCCATTGAGTCATACGCAACCCTACGTATCTCACCGGATCATGGCGATTAATCGGTTGTGAATGCTGCCCGCACTACAGTCTGGGCATTGGGTGTAGTGATCGCAACGGCTTTAGAAAACGCATGGACCGCCGGACGAATTTGGCGAAGTGGAAAGGGCGTGCGGCAGCAGGTGCCTGCGCTGCTCTGCTCTGTCTGCAGCCCGTTTTTGCAGCCGAAGTAGTCTCTGTTGATGTTGAGGCGGTCGCTCAAGCTCTGAGTTTTGTCCAGTCGTTGCCGCAAAAATCCTCCATCACCGCAATTGTTGTGTATCGCGGCGGAGATGGCGAGGCCAAAGCATCGGCGATGCGGATCGCGCAGGCACTCTCCGGTCAGCCCGGCCCCAACAAAATGCCTTTCGAGGTCTCGGTGGTGGCTGCCAACGAGTTGGGGCAATACGCAAAGCGTACGGATCTCGTCTATGTGGTGCCGGGGCTGGCGGATGGTGCTCGTGTGGTGACGGATTTCATACGGCGGCAGCATGTATTGAGTGTGTCGAACGATCCCTCCTGCATGAACACGCGCTGCTGCGTGCTTCTGGTGCGCGGCGGGGAAGGAGAAATCGTCCTTGATTCCGGGTTGGCACAAGAGGTCGGCGCGAAATTCGCTGCGGTCTTTACGATGATGGTGAAGCGCAGATGACAACATCGTTTGATCACTCCAGGCTGCATCACCGCCCAACTTTTATCGGTCTGTTCGCTCTGTTGACCGGCTTGGCGTGCGGTGCGGTTCCGGCACAAGCGCAGTCGATGGATTATGGTCTGCTGCAGCACTTGTTCAAAGGTCCGGTCACCACCAGTGCCACCGGGACGCCGCAGCGGGTAACCGATGTGCCTGTCAATATGATCATCGTGACGGCGGATGAAATCCGGCGTTCCGGCGCCCGCGATGTTCCCGGAGTGCTCCGGCATGTCGCTGGTGTGGATGTGGTGCAATGGGGTGCCGACGCGACGGATGTTTCCATCCGCGGCTACAATCAAGCTTATGCGGCTAGAACGCTGGTTTTGATCGACGGAAGGCAGGTCTATGCCGATTACTACGGCTTCATTCCGTGGAGCACTTTGCCTGTGGAGCTGGGTGCCATCCGGCAGATTGAGGTTGTGAAGGGACCTAACACGGCCTTGTTCGGCTTCAACGCCGCCGGCGGTGTCATCAATATCATCACCTATAATCCCCGTTACGACGATACCAACAGCCTCAGCTTCAGAGCCGGAAGCCAAAGTTTGGTTGATCTATCCGGTGTCGGCACACTTCGAATTGGCGCGGATTCCGCTCTGCGTATTTCAGGAAGCTATCGCACGGATGGCGACTTCGAATCGCGAGTGCCGTTGTTACGGCCTGGCGCTTCGCATCAGGGTAACAACCACTCGGCGGTCGATGCCAGTGCCGTATTCGGTTTCGAGCAGATGGAGGTTGTTCTCGAACTCTCCCATACCCACGCCAAACTCACTGAGAACTCGCCGAATTACGTCTTACAACAATCGATGTACGACACCAATTCAGCGGAGCTGCGTCTTGCGGCGGACACCAGTTATGGCTTGCTGCACCTGAAGGCCTACAGCAACTGGATCGATTGGAACGGTTCGCCGGAGCCGACGCTCGGACAGTTTTCTTTGCACAATCATGTCGTCGTGCTGGATGCGGATGATGTCATCAGCATCGGTACGGACCACACCTTGCGCCTGGCAGCTTCCTACCGTCACAATACCGTCAACACAACACCGATACGCGGCGGTGAAGTTTATTTCGATCTGTTGTCCACGTCGGCAATGTGGGTGTGGGATATTGTGCCGGGGTTGTCGCTCACAAACGCGGTGCGGCTGGACCATCTGATGCTGAATCGCAGTGGTTTCCTGCCGTCCTGGTTTCCCATGACAAATGCAGACTGGGAACGGTCTCTCGATGAGGTCAGTTTCAATTCCGGCTTGGTATGGAATGTTAGCCATGAGGACACCGTCCGCCTGATTGCGAGCCGTGGCGTGCAACTTCCCAATCTTGTCGAGCTGGGCGCCCTCTACATGTCTGCAGGCGGGCTTACCGTTATGGGATCGCCCAACGTCAATCCGACAACGGTCACCAACTTCGAGATCGCTTGGGACAGGGCCGTACCGGAACTCGCAGCCAAGCTCCAGCTTTCGGCTTTCTATCAGGACACGCGCGAAATCAGTTCGGTCGGCGGCGGCGGCTTCCTGACATCGGCGGGGATGATTGCCACGCCA